>ERZ779621.50-NODE-50-length-96425-cov-15.662519_pt1 | contig 96425 bp, 91 predicted proteins | sample MGYA00514215_ERZ779621 | MGnify/ENA primary metagenome ERZ779621 (study PRJEB29562, sample SAMEA4376715) | mouse gut metagenome | isolation source: Cecum | study: EMG produced TPA metagenomics assembly of the A DSS colitis mouse model was used to assess the...
CCTGCCCTGAGCGCCATGGGCATGAACGCCGGTTCCTCCACCATCGGCGGCGCTCTGTACGCGCTGGCGGAGATGGCGGACGCCGAGGTGCCCGTGAACATCTACAAGGACCTGACTGAGGCCGCCCAGCTCCTGACTTCGGTCATGGGCGACAAGACCTTCACCAAGACCGGCGAGGACTACTCCTGGAAGCTGGACGAGGCCAAGACCGCCCAGCTGGCGGAGGCCCTGGGCGCTTCCGCTGTTGATTTCCCCTTCACCATGGAAATGACCGTCAAGGCCGACGGCAGCAGCTCTTTCTCCATGGAGCTTGCCATCGAAGAGGACCCCATCGCCGTCTCCATGACCCTCAGCGGTACCTCCAGTAAGACCGAGTCCGCCGTCAAGGGCCGGCTCCAGGTGAAGAACATCTGCGATGTGACCTTCCAGGGCACTTCCAGGATAACCGCCAGCGGCAAGGCCCCTGCTGCCGCGCCTCCTGCGGACGCGGTTGTCATCGATCTGGATGAGCTGGCCGCCGTGCCCATGCCCCTGGCGGATCAGCCCGCCGCCTGAACCCCCGGTAAAATCTTCCCATGGGCTGCCGGCCGGACGCAGACGCGTCCGGCCGGCGGCCCTGGTCAATACGGATAAGGAAAACGCGCTATGCCTAAGAAGAAGACCCCCGATGAAAACAAACCAAAAGTAAATAATCCCAATGTCATGGGCCTCCGGGCCGAGGTGCTGGAGCAGCTCATCACCGACACCATGGAGACCAATTTCATGCCCTACGCCATGTCGGTGATCCTCTCCCGGGCCATCCCGGAGATCGACGGCTTCAAGCCCTCCCACCGGAAGCTGCTGTATACCATGTATAAGATGGGCCTCCTCACCGGGGCCCGGACCAAGTCCGCCAATATCGTGGGCCAGACCATGCGCCTCAACCCCCACGGGGACGGCCCCATCTACGACACCATGGTCCGCCTCTCCAAAGGCTACGGTGCCCTGCTCCACCCCTTCGTGGACTCCAAGGGCAACTTCGGCAAGGTCTACTCCCGGGACATGGCCTACGCCGCCAGCCGGTACACCGAGGCCAAGCTCTCCCCCATCTGTCAGGAGCTGTTCCGCGACCTGGATCAGGACGCGGTGGACTTCGTGGACAACTACGACAACACCATGAAGGAGCCCTCCCTGCTGCCCACCACCTACCCCAACCTTCTGGTCTCCGCCAACCAGGGCATCGCCGTGGGCATGGCGTCCCAGCTGTGCGGCTTCAATCTGGCGGAGGTCTGCGACGCCACGGTCGCCTACCTGAAAAACCCTGCGTGCGATCTCTCCTCCATTCTGGTGGGCCCCGACTTCCCCACCGGCGGCGAGGTGATCTACGATCAGGCCGCCCTTGAGGAGGTCTACCGCACCGGCAGGGGCTCCATCAAAATCCGGGGCAAGTACCGCTATGTCAAGAGCGAGAATCTGGTGGAGATTTACGAAATCCCCTACACCACCACCGTGGAGGCCATTCTGGACAAGGTGGCGGAGCTGATTAAGTCCGGCAAGCTGAAAGAGATCAACGATATGCGGGACGAGACCGACCTGAACGGTCTGAAGCTGACCATCGACCTCAAGCGGGGCGTGGACCCGGACAAGCTCATGGCCCGGCTCTATAAATCGACGACCCTCCAGGACTCCATCTCCTGCAACTTCAACGTCCTGATCGCCGGGACCCCCAAGGTCCTTGGCGTCCGGGAGCTGCTGGAAGAGTGGTGCGCCTGGCGTACCGGATGCGTCCGGCGGCGGGTGTACTTCACTCTGGGGAAGAAGAAGGACAAGCTCCACCTCCTCAAGGGCCTCAAACGCATCCTGCTGGACATCGACAAGGCCATCAAGATCATCCGGGAGACGGAGAACGAGGCCGACGTGGTGCCCAACCTGATGATCGGCTTCGGCATCGACCAGATCCAGGCGGAGTACGTGGCCGAGATCAGGCTGCGCAACATCAACAAGGAGTATATCCTCAAGCGGGTCCAGGAGGAGCAGGCCCTCCGGGACGAGATCGACGATCTGGAGGATCTGGTGGGCGACCCCAGGCGGATCAAAAAGCTGATAACCGGCGAGCTGGAGGCGGTCAAAAAGAAATACGGCCAGCCCCGCCTCACCTCCATCGTCTACGAACACGAGATCACCGCCTACAACGAGGAGGACGAGACGCCGGACTACCCGGTGACGGTGTTCCTGTCCCGCCACGGGTATTTCAAGAAGATCACCCCCCAGTCCCTGCGGATGGCGGACGTGCAGAAGTACAAGGAGGAGGACGGCCCCAGCCAGTCCTTCGAGACCACGAACAGGGCGGAGGTGATGTTCTTCACCAACCGCCAGCAGGTCTACAAGTGCCGCCTCAGCGAGTTTGACGACAGCAAGGCCAGCCTCCTGGGGGACTATCTGCCCTCGAAGCTGGGCATGGACCAGGAGGAGAGTGTGGTGCGGATGGTCCTGCCGGGGGACTACTCCGGCGCGCTGCTGTTCCTCTTTGAGAACGGAAAGGCGGCCCGCGTGGACCTCTCCGCCTACGCCACCACCTCCAACCGCCGGAAGCTGACGGGAGCCTACAGCGACAAAAGCCCCCTGTCGGCCCTCCTGCACCTGACGGAGGACCGGGAGCTGGCCCTGTATTCCACGGAGCCCCGGGCGCTGATTTTCAATACCGCCCTTCTCTCCCCCAAATCCACCCGCACCACCCAGGGCGTCCAGGTCATGACCCTGAAGCCCAAGTATCATTTGAGCGAGGTCAGGCCGGTGGAGGACACCTCCATCACCAACCTCCCCCGCTACCGCTGCCGCAGCATTCCGGCGGCGGGGGCCCTCCTCAAAGAGGAGGACGGGGAGCAGATGAGATTGCTGTAAGTCCCAATTCGACTTCGTGTTCCCGGTGAATCACAATGGGTAAATATGCATAGGCTGGTATAAGAATGAATGATTTAATTAAAAACATTGATAAACTTCATACAACAGAAATGGGTGTAGAGCGAATAAAAAGGAACTGCCAAATTGAAACAGACGATGTTGTCCAATGGAGCGGGGTGCAGATTCTGGACAAAAATGCTAAAATTGAAAGGATCGGAAAGAACTGGTATATTTTCACAGGTCACTACAAAATAACTGTGAACGCATATAGCTATACAATAATTACTGCGCACAGAGTTGAAGCATAATCTGTATAATTCGGATGGATGAATTATTATACACTAAAGTCTAGAATCAAGGCGTTAGGAACACAGAAGCGAATTGGGAGTGCTGTAAAAAGCAGAAGAAAATGATCGCCGCCGCCGTCAACGCCATTCGGAAGGAGTGATGGTATGGAAGAACTGACATTCCGCTCTTCCCTGACCCCGGAAGAAATTGAGAAGAATTTTCAGGATATGGATTCTGGCTCATGCCAAAGGCCAGACTGCGGCGGACGCCCTTGTGCGTAAACGCACCCTGCCGGTCATCAACGTTTCGGAAATACGGGAATCCCTCGCCATGACGCAGAAGGACTTTGCCGCCGTGCTGGGCGTTTCCCGCCGCACGGTAGAGGCGTGGGAGAGCGGCCGGAGCAATCCGACCCCCACGGCGAAAAAGCTCATGTTTCTGATCCAGGGAGACCACTCCCTGCTCGAGCGGCTGTAATACTTTTTCTCGAGAGAAAAAGTATCAAAAAGAGCTTTCCGTTCGAGCCTGAAACCATTGCTGTTCCCAGATTTCTGCCCGGTGACGGCAATATGCTTTTCATCGGGGACTGGTCTCAGCGCATAGAAGACCCCGGCCCGGGCATACGCCCGGGCCGGGGCTGCTGCTTATTCGTAAGCGTCCAGAATCGCCTTTAATTCGTCCAGGCCGCCGGGGTTCGGTTTCTCTATATACGGGGAGAAGTCCAGCATATACAGAGCGTTATCCTTGGAGAAATGAGCGATATACCGGATCGTCCGGAACTCCGCCTCCCGCATATCGTCTATAATGATCTTGACCGCCATGCCGCCGGGCGTCACATAATCCTCGTACGTAACCTCGCCGTATGTGTTCATCCGCATATCCTCACCGGAAATATAGTTTTCCTCTGTGCGCAGCGTGACCTCCTCCTCTACGGAGTAGTTCTCTCCCGCATAGGAGGAGATGATCCGGATAACGACGGGCGTCTCTTCCGCATAGCCTATGTGCATGAGATTTGGAACGATCTCGCCCTCAAAATATATGCCGCCTTTTCCCTGAGGCAGCTGCTCCAGAATGGAGTTGCCCCCCAGATCCAGCCCCAGAAACGCCGTGCATTCCCTCCAGGAGTCAAACGGCAGATCTACGGCGTCATACTCGCCGCTGTCTTTGCCGTAGGCCCATACTTCCTCTGAAAGGCTCTCCGCCTGGATCCGGTCATAATTGCCGTAGACATTATAGCTGCTCCCGGCGTTGCCGTGGATATCCTGCTCTCTGGGGACCACATCCACCTGTCCAAAATGCCCCACGGCTATTGCCGATCCCGCTAGGACCGCCACCAGCACTGCCGCCACCAGGGCCGCCGCCGGAATCCTGCGTCTGCTGTTTGTCTGTTTCATGCCCGAAACCTCCTTTTTTTCATTCAGGAGGTCCGCCAGCATGGCCTCCTCCCGCTCGCGGGAAAGCTTCACCTGGTCAAACACCCGGTTCAGTTTTGTATTCTCCATACTCGCCGTCCTCCTCCAATAAATCTTTCAGCCTGCGGCGGGCCCTGCACAGCCAAGACCGGACGGTAGACGGATTCTTCCCCATCAGCTCCGCCGTCTCCCCGGTGCTGTACCCCTGGTAGTAATGGAGGTACAGCGCCATTTTTTCATGCTCCGGCAGAGTGAGGATCAGCTCCCACAGCTCCCCGTCCGACCGCTGCTCCCAGGTCAGGTTGTCCAGCTCCGTCCCGTCCGCCCGCCTGGTGCGCCACCAGTGCCGCAGCTGGTTTTTGCACTCATTCCGGGCGGTGACGATGAGCCAGGCCCTCTCGTGGTCCGGACCACCGAAAGGCTCGTCCCGCTCCATCGCCCTGCGGAACACGGTCTGAACGGCGTCCTCCGCGTCCGGCGCGTTTTTCAGCAGCATCAGGCTGATCTGATAGACCATGCCCGCGTACCGCCTGTAGAGGCCGGCCACCTCCTCTGTTTTCAAAACGCCCATCCCGGGGATCACCTCCTGTCCTGTTCACTTACTAAACAATTGGACCCGGCAAATTGTTGCACGGGGAGAAAAAATTTCTTGCCTGCTGCGGATATTGCTGGTATGATGTGTAAAGTGCAGCGACCCGCAGGCCCTGCAAAAGACATACAAGGAGGACGTTATCATGTTCGTAGAGACCGGCCGCCTCATCCTGCGGAAATTCCGGGAGGAGGACTTTGCTGATTTCTGTGCGTATGCCATGGACGAAGAGATGTGCCGCATGATGGGCAATGACCTGATGGACACGGAAGAAGCCGCGCGGATTACCTTCGACTGGCTGAAGGACAAGGAGGAACGGAGTTATGTGCTGGTCCTCAAGGAAACCGGGCGGGCGATTGGCAATCTGAATATTACGCCCCTCCCCGAGCATCTGCTGGAGCTGCCCGCTTTGGCGGGAAAACAGGGGAAAAGCCTGAGCTTTTGCATCTCCCGGCAGTACCGGCGGCAGGGGCTCATGTCGGAGGCGGTGCGGGCCGTCATTGCCCGGCTCTTTGAGGAAGAGGGCATGGACTATGTGCAGTGCGGTTATTTTGATTTCAACACCGTCTCCAAGGCCATGCAGGAGAAGCTGGGCTTCACACATCTGATTACCATGACGATAGATTTCAGGGGAGAAATGATGACCACCGTGGAAAACATTCTCTGGAAAGAATGACCTGGCAAAAGGAACGGCCCGACACCTCCGTCGGGCCGTTCCCTTTTTTGACCGCGGCTCCGCCCGTCACAGCCTCCGCCGCTTCTCGCTCACCATCTGCACGAACCCTACAGTGACTTTCCACAGTCCCCAGCCTGCCAGAAGAAGCAGCAGCCCCACAACCACCGCGACGGGGAACGCCATCAGCGGCGGCATGGTCCAGCTTCCCAGCTGCATGACCATCCAGGGCACCTCGATACCCACCAGCGAAGCCGCCAGGGACAGCAGCGCCATCGCCGGGACCAGCGCCCCGCAGAGCATGAACGTCACCGCCATGATGCTGGTGGCGGGCAGCACGATCATGCCTCCCAACCCCGCCAGACTGTAAAACGCGACGACGGAGCCCAGCCGCCTCCAGCTGAACCTGGGATTCTTCACGATAGCGTCACGCAAGTAAGCCGCCGCCAGCTCCCTGGGCGCGCCCAGACGCTCTATGATCGCCCCGGCGCCGAGCCCCTGCTCCGCCAGCTCCAGTATTTCGCTTCTGATCTCCTGCACGATGTCCACCCGTTCCCAGGCGGACATAGGCTTCAGACACCGGTCCACCCGCTCCAGATATGCGTTCAATTCCTGCTCCATGACAGTCATCCTCCTTTGATCTCGTCGATAGCCGACAGCAAGTTGTCCCACTCGGCCCCCATGGCCTCCAGATAACGCCGCCCCTGCTCCGTAATGGTATAATACTTCCTGGGCGGCAGGCCCTCCGCCGACTCCCGCCAGGCGGAGGACAGCAGCCCCTCCCGCAGCAGCCGCCGGAGCAGCGGATAGATGGTACTCTCCTTCGCCGCCAGGATGGGCCGCTTTTCCAGGCGGCTGATGAGTTCGTAGCCGTAGCATTCCCCCTGGGCGATCATCAGCAGGACGCAGAACTCCAGCGTCCCCCGCTTGATCTGTGAGCGCCACTCGTCAATATTCACGATACATCACCTCCGACAGGTGCATCGTACCACACAGTACATCGGATGTCAACCCCCGATCCCCTCCGTTCTCCCATCTTAAACGATCCTTAAAACAATCTTCCACGCAATTCCCTTGTACCTGCCCCTGAAATCCTATATAGTAAGTGTATTAAATCATCTGGTACAGTTTGGAGGGACGCCCATGGAACCGATCCAACTCCTTCTCGCAGGGATCATCGTAATGTTTGCCCTGATCTACTCCGCCGCGCTGGCGATACGAAAAAAAGGATAGGAGGGATGCACCTTGCTGACGCTGAACTACCGCGACTCCCGGCCCATCTATGGGCAGATCAAGGACGGCCTGCGGCGGATGATCGTCTCCGGCGCGCTGGAGCCGGGGGAAAAACTCCCCTCCATCCGCGCCATGGCCGTGGACCTGGCCATCAACCCCAACACCATCCAGCGGGCCTACGCCGAGTTGGAGGCCGAGGGATTCATTTACTCCGTTCCCGGCAAGGGGAGCTACACCGCCCACGGAGGCGGCGCGGCCCGCCGTCCCGCTCCCGACCCGGCCCGGGAGCGGGAGCTGATCCGCCGCCTGCGGGACGCGGTAGCCGAACTGCGCTACCTGGGACTGAAGGACAGCGAGATCATCGCGCTGATGGACGAAAGCGGGGTGGGACAATGATCGAAGTAAAAAATGTGGTCAAGACCTTTGACGGCTTTACCGCACTGGACGGAGCCACCATCACCGTCCCCGGCGGCGGGGTCTACGGTCTGGTGGGCCCCAACGGCGCGGGGAAATCCACCATCATCCGCCACCTCACCGGCATTTACCGCCCCGACAGCGGCGAAGTGCTGGTGGAGGGTTCCCCGGTCTACGAGAGCCCGGAGAAAAAGGCCCTCATCGCCTCCATCCCCGACGACTGGTACGCCTTTCCCTCCGCCACCATCGCGGACATGATGCGCTTCTACCGGGGCTTTTACCCCACCTTCGACATGGCCCGCTATGAGAAATTCAGGTCGGTGTTCTCCCTCCCGGAAAAGGCCCTGATCCGCCGCATGAGCAAGGGGATGCAGAAGCAGGCCGCCTTCTGGCTGGCCATGTCCTGCCGCCCCAGGTACCTGATCCTGGACGAACCGGTAGACGGACTGGACCCGGTGATGCGCCGCCAGGTGTGGAGCCTCATGATGAACGACGTCAGCGAATACGGCACCACGGTGCTGGTCTCCTCCCACAACCTCCGGGAGCTGGAGGACGTGTGCGACCACGTGGGCATCATGAACAAGGGGAAGGTCCTCCTGGAGCGGAGCCTCACGGACCTTCAGGAGAACATCGTCAAGCTCCAGGCGGTATGGAAGCCCGGAGAGGCCCCCGTACTCCCCCTGTCCCTGGAGGTACTCCACACCTCCCACGTGGGCCGGGTCTGCACCTACATTGTCCGGGGAACGGCGGCGGCGGTAACGGAGCAGATGGAGCAGTTCCGGCCCCTGATGCTGGAGGCCCTGCCCCTGTCCCTGGAGGAGATCTTCATCTATGAGCTGGGAGGTGAGCAGTATGCCGTCAAAGAGATCCTTCTTTAACCGGACCCTGTTCCGGAGGAACCTGAGCCACTCCTGGCCCCTGTGGGGCCTTCTGAGCGCGGCGGGGGCCATGGTCCCGCTGTATATCCTGCTGGAGCTGCTCAACATTCCCCGCAGGAGCCTGACGTTTCCGCCGGAGGAGTTTGCCTCCGCGCTGTACAACGCGGTGACGCTCTTCGCCCCCGGCTTCACAGCGGCCTATGCCATCCTCTGCGCCATGCTGGTGTGGGGATACCTGTATAACTCCCGCTCCATCGGCCTGTTCCACGCCCTGCCGGTGGACCGTACCTGCCTGTTCGTCACCAACACCCTCTCCGGTCTGGCCATGCTCCTCATCCCCTACGCCGTGACCGGTTTCCTGGGGTGCCTGCTGGCCGTCTGCTGGGGCTTCTTCCATCTGACGGCGGTGCTGAACACCATCCTGGCCGTGATCTTCCTGTCGGTGACCTTCTTCGGCATGGCCACCCTGTGCGCCATGCTGACGGGGAACATCTTCGCCCTCCCGGCCCTGTATCTGCTGCTGAATTTCCTCTCCCCCCTTCTGGAGAGTCTGATCTTCAACATAGCCCAGCAGTTCCTGGTGGGTATCAACAGCGAGGCGTTCCGCTTCAACGTCCTTTCTCCCATCGTGCAGATCTACTCCCGCTTCACCGCCCGCTATACCCGCTTCACCGGCGAAGGCGATCCCACGGTATCCCTCCACGGCCTGTGGGTGCCGGCCCTGTATGCCCTGGCGGGCCTGGGGATGCTGGCGCTGGCGTGGTTCCTGTACCGGAAGCGGCACAGCGAGCGGGCCGGGGACGTGGTGGCTTTCCGCTGGCTGCGGCCCGTATTCCGGTACGGCACGGCCCTGCTGGGCGGATTGACCATAGGCCGGCTGCTCTACTTCTTTCTGTGGGAGAACCTGTTCCAGAAGGGCAGCTACGCCGACATCCTTCCCTTCTTCGTCTGCACGGCCCTGGGCGGACTGCTGGGCTGCTACGCCGCCTCCATGCTGCTGGAAAAATCCCGGCGGGTGTTCCGCGGGAGCCTTCCCAGCGCGGCCATCGTCTGCGCGGGCGCGGCGGTGCTGTGCCTGCTGGTGAGTATGGACGTGTTCGGCGCGGAGCGCCGCGTGCCGGACCTGGAGGACGTTGAGAGCGTCCGGCTGGAGGACCGGGGCATCCTCTCCGGCCCCTTCACCCTGGAGAAGGACCGGGAACAGGTGGAGGCCGTCCTGGCCTTCCACCGGTCCCTGGTGGACGACCGGGCCTATATCCGCAGCTGCAAGCCCGACTGGCACCATGACGAGGGCAAGTTTTTCAGCCACTATATTTCGCTGACCTACCGGCTGGCCGATGGCAGTACCCTCTCCCGTCAATACGACCTCTGGTTTGACAGGGAGCGGGTGGAAACGGCGGGGACCTATGAGAATCTGCTGTCCGCCTTTTACGAGGACCCGAAGGTCCGGCGGTGCGATGTAACGATCCCCGAGGACGCCAGCCTCAGCAGCATCAGCATAAGCTCTGAATATCTGAAGGACGGGGCATACGGCATCAACACCAGCGACCAGAACCCGGAGGACGCGAAAACGCTGTACGCCGCCCTCCTTCAGGACGCGGATGAGGGCAGTGTCCCCGCTAAGATTCTGTTCAACTACTACCCCCGCAGCTCTGTCTACTTCAAGATGGAATACCGCCTCCCCATCGACCCCTGGGAAGGGAGCTGGAGCTACGGCTATAAGGATGTCTACGTCCATCCGCAGATGCAGCACACCATAGACGCCCTGATCTCCCTGGGCTACATGACCAAGGAGGACGCGGCGCGCTGGGCGGAGGACTACACGCGGGACCGCACCTCCGAACCTCCTGTGGAAAACGCGGTCATTTACGGTTAAGGTCCAAATACGAAAATTACCTATTGCCGAATGGCCATAGATGTGGTATGATACCACCAGAAGCCCTCCTTCCCAAGTGGGAAGGAACACGCGCCGTCCGGTGTGGAGATGGGCCATGCTTAATGATCTAGCCGGCTTTAGGCGGACCCTGATCCTGTTTCGGCGGCGCATTCTTCAATATGCCACCCCGCCGCCAGTACTGGCGGCGGGGTTTATTCCTTATATTCATACGACGATCCAGGAGGTCCGCATATGTCGACCCACACTTTTTCCTTCATCGGCACCGGCAATATGGGCAGCGCCCTGGCCCGCGCTGCCGCCAGGGCCCTCCCCCCGGAGCAGATCCTGCTCTCCAACCGCACTCCCGGCAAAGCGGAGGTCCTGGCCGGCGAGCTGCGCTGCGCCGCCGCCCCGGTCCTCCAGGCCGCCCGGGACGGCAAATACATCTTCCTGGGCGTCAAGCCGCAGATGATGGAGGGCTTGCTCTCGGAAATCGCCCCCGTTCTTGCCGCCCGGACGGACCGGTTCCTTCTGGTCACCATGGCGGCGGGCCTGACCATGGAGCGCATCGCCGCCATGGCCGGAGGGGCGTACCCCGTCATCCGCATCATGCCCAACACCCCCTGCGCCGTGGGCGAGGGCGTGATCCTCTGGGATGCCAACACCCAGGTAACGGAAGCCGAAGCCTCCATGTTTACGTCCGCCCTCTCCGGCGCGGGCGTCCTCGACCGCCTGGAGGAGCGCCTTATCGACGCGGGCAGCGCCGTGGCCGGGTGCGGCCCGGCTTTCGCCTGCCTGCTGCTGGAGGCCCTGGCCGACGGCGGCGTAACCTGCGGCCTCCCCCGGCAGAAGGCCCTGCTCTACGCCGCCCAGATGCTGAAGGGTACCGCCGCCCTCCAGCTGGCCACCGGGACCCACCCCGGCGCGCTGAAGGACGCGGTCTGCTCCCCCGGCGGCTCTACCATCGCCGGGGTGCGGGCGCTGGAGGAGCGGGGCTTTCGCGGCGCGGCCATGGAGGCGGTGATGGCCGCCGCGGAAAAAACCAGGGAATTGGGGAAGTAACGATATGCTGATTTTAGCCTTTGAATCGTCCTGTGATGAGACCGCCGCCGCCGTGGTGGAGGATGGCCGCATCATCCGCTCCGACGCCATCCTGTCTCAGGTGGATGTTCACGCCCTCTATGGCGGCGTGGTGCCGGAAATCGCCTCCCGGAAGCATGTGGAGGCCATCGCCGCCCTGTCGGACCGGGCCCTGGCTGAGGCGGGTATCACCCGCCGGGAGATCGACGCCGTCGCCGTGACCTACGGCCCCGGCCTCATCGGAGCCCTCCTGGTGGCGGTGAACTTCGCCAAAAGCGCCGCCTTGGCTATGGGGAAGCCCCTGATTCCGGTCCACCATCTCCGGGGGCATATCGCGGCCAACTATCTGGCCTTCCCCCAGCTGGAGCCCCCCTTCCTGTCCCTGTGCATCTCCGGCGGCAACTCCATGATCGTGGACGTGGCGGGCTATACGGATATGACCATCCTGGGGGCAACCCGGGACGACGCCGCAGGGGAGTGCTTTGACAAGATCGCCCGGGTTCTGGGCCTGCCCTACCCCGGCGGCAAGCCTATGGATGATCTCTCCCAGGGCGGCGATCCCGCGAAATACCCCCTCCCCCGGGCAAAGCTGGAGCATGATCTGGACATGTCCTTTTCCGGCCTGAAGACAGCGGCGGTGAACCTCATCCACAACGCCGCCCAGAAGGGGGAGGCCTTGGATCTCCCCAGCCTGGCCGCCTCTGTAACGGCGGCCGTCAGCGGCGAGCTGATCCCCCGCACCATGGAAGCCGCCCGCCGCACAGGCCGCAGGGTTCTGACTGCCGCCGGGGGCGTAGCCGCCAACCGGACCATCCGCGCCAACCTGGAAGCGGCCTGCCGGGAAAACGGCCTGACGCTGTACCTCCCGCCCCTGTCCCTGTGCGGGGACAACGGCGCGATGATCGGCAGCCAGGCCTACTACGAGTACCTGGCGGGGACCCGGGCGGACAGCAGCCTGAACGCCTATGCCAATCTGGCGATCTGACGGCTGTATGCACATCCAACACAGCATCGGAGCGGCGCAGCATTTGCTGCGCCGCTCCGATGCTTCGCTTTTAGCCGTGGAGTGTGGCCGCTTTCGCTGGGGAGCCTTCTCCGGCGTCACCGCAGCTTCCACGCCAGGTCGCTTAAAAACAGCTCCCGCTCCAGGCTCTCCACTGAGGTATCGTGATGGATATGAACAAACTCCACGCCCATCATGGTACACCAGTCCCGCATCATGCCGGCGGTCACGTCGTAGCTGAGGACCGTGTGGTGGGCTCCGCCGGCGGTGATCCAGCACTCCAGCCCGGTGGTCAGGTCCGGCTCGGCGCGCCACATGACCCGGGCCACCGGCAGGTTGGGCATGGGCAGGATGGGCTTGACCGCCTCGATGTCCTGGCAGATCAGGCGCAGCCGCCCGCCCATGTCCACAAGGCTGACCACAATGGCCTTCCCCGCCCTGCCCTCAAAGACCAGACGGGCGGGGTCCTTTTCGTTCATGCCGATGTGCAGGGGGTGGGTCTCAATGCGGGGACGGCCCGCAGCCAGAGAGGGGCAGACCTCCAGCATGTGTGCCCCCAGAGAGTATTCCCGGCCCTCCTCCAGGTGGTAGGTGTAGTCCTCCATAAAGGCCGAGGCCCCGTTGCCGTTTTCGCCCATGGCCTTGAGGACCGCCGTCATGGCGGCGGTTTTCCAGTCCCCCTCCCCGCCGTAGCCGTAACCCAGGGACATCAGGTGCTGGGTGGCCAGACCGGGCAGCTGCTCCATTCCGTAGAGGTCCTGGAAGGTGTTGGTGAAGGCCAGACAGCCCTCCCGGTCCAGCATCCGCCGGATGGCAATCTCCTCCCGGGCCTGATAGCGGATGGCGTCCATGTTATCGGTGGCGATGTCGTAACCGGCCCGGTAGGCGTCCATCAGGCCATCGGTTTCCGCCTCGGTGACGGCGGCTATCTCCCGGACCAGATCGCCTGTGGCCCAGGTGTTTACCTGCCAGCCAAGCTGGGCCTGGACGGCCACCTTGTCCCCCTCGGTGACCGCCACATCCCGCATATTGTCCCCAAAGCGCATCACCTTCATATCCCGGGACACTGCCGCGCCGGCGGCGGTCCGCATCCACTCCGCCAGACGGCGGCGCACCGCTTCGTCCTGCCAGTGTCCGGCGATGACCTTCCGGGGCAGGCGCAGCCGGGCGGCGATGAAGCCGTGTTCCCGGTCCCCGTGGGCGGCCTGGTTGAGATTCATAAAGTCCATGTCGATCTCTTCGTTAGGGATCTCCCGGTGGTACTGGGTAGCAAGATGGCAGTAGGGCTTCTGGAGCTGGGCCAGGCCGCTGAGCCACATCTTGCTGGGGGAAAAGGTGTGGCACCAGGCGACGATGCCCAGACAGCGGCCGTCATAATTTGCCTCCCGGATCACGCCGGTGATCTCCCGGCCGCTCTTTACCACGGCCTTGCACGCCAGAGGCCAGGGCAGGGTCCGGCTGAGGTCCTCCGCCATCTCCCGGGCGCGGCGCTCCACGGTCTCCAGCACCTGCGGGCCGTAGAGGGTCTGGCTTCCCACCACGAACCAAAATTCACCGGTTCTTTTATCCATAAACAGACTCCCTTCTGACAAGCTCCCCGGCGGCGCGTTCCACATCCAGCGCGGCGCGGTAGCGGGTCATGTACGCTTCAAATCCCGCCTGGTCGGCGGCCTGGGGCTCCACGCGCCGGCAGGGTACGCCGGGAAAGACCCGCTGGGCCAGATAGGCATCCAGAGGCTGATTCCCGGTCCGCTGGATTTTGTACGCGGCCAGCAGGGCCATGCCCCAGGGGCCGCCCTCCCCCGCCGTCTCCATCACCGCCACCGGCACGCCGAGAGCCCCGGCCATCAGCCGCTGGGCGGTGCCCGGCGTTTTGAAGAGGCCGCCGTGACCCTGGAGCTGATCCAGCGTCACCCCCTCCTCGCCGGTGAGCAGGTCCATGCCCATCTTCAGCGCCGCCATGGCGGCGTACAGGTGGGCGCGCATCAGGTTGGCCAGGGACAGCCTGGCCTCCGGCGGCCGCATGAGGAGGGGACAGCCGCTGTCCACACCGGCAACGGGCTCGCCGGAATAGCAGTTGAAGGCCGTCAGGCCCCCGCAGTCCGCATCGCCCTCCAGCGCCTTACGGTAAAGCAGGCCGTACAGCGCCGGTTTGTCCAGCCCGGCCCCGGCCGCTTCCAGGGCTTCCCCGAAAACCCGGACCCAGGCGTCCAGATCGCTGGTGCAGGTGTTGCAGTGTACCATGGCCACCGGCGCGCCGGCGGGGGTGACCACCATGTCAATGGCCTGATAAACCCGGGAGAGGGGCCGCTCCAGCACCGCCATGGAAAAGACGGAGGTGCCCGCAGATACGTTCCCGGTCCGGGCCGCCACGGCGTTGGTGGCCGTCATACCCGTTCCGGCGTCCCCCTCCGGGGGGCAGAACGGAATGCCGGGGGGAAGGAGTCCCCCCAGAAGAGCCGAGCCTTCTTCTGTCAAGGCCCCCGCTTCCTCTCCGGCAGTAAGGGGACAGGGCAGAAGCTCCCGGAGACTGAGAGGACAGCCGCGCCGGGCGGCCAAGGCGTCGAACCGCTCCAGCAGGTCCTGGCGGTATGTCAGGGTATCGCTGTCGATGGGGAACATGCCGCTGGCATCGCCGATGCCCAGGACGTTGACGCCGGTGAGGCGGTAGTGGACATATCCCGCCAGGGTGGTGATATGGGCCGCCTGGCTTACGTGGGGTTCGCCGTTCAGAATGGCCTGATAGAGATGGGCCGCGCTCCAGCGCTGGGGAATGTTGAAGGCAAACGCCTCCGTCAGCTCCGCCGCCGCCGGTCCGGTGGTGGTGTTGCGCCAGGTGCGGAAGGGGGTGAGCAGGTTCCAGTCCCGGTCAAAGGCCAGATACCCGTGCATCATGCCTGAGATCCCCATGACGGCTGGTTCCTGCCCGGACAGTCCCGCCAGGGCGGCGCGCAGTCCCGTCCAGACCTCCTCCAGGGAGTAGGTCCAGTATCCGTTTTCCAGCCGGTTCTCCCAGGTGTATTCGCCGGAGACGGCGGGGCGGTACGTCCCGTCAATGGCAACCGCCTTGATGCGGGTGGAGCCCAGCTCTATGCCGAGCGCCAGTAAATCGTTCATATTCAGCCTCCAAAATGTCGTATTGCCTGCGGATGGGAGAGGGCCCACACGCGGCCCTCTCCCATGGTCAGATTTTTATGCCGCGATACGTCTGCGGTCCGGAAAAACCGCCTGCGGCGCTTGGATGTTTTACGGTGTTTTTCAGAAAATGCCCAGCCACTTGGCGCCGAAGCTGCCCAGCAGGTAGTAGCCCGTAGAGGACTGGGCGCTGCAGATGGACCAGCACACGATCGCCGTGTTCACAAAGGCGCCCAGCCATACGCTGCCGGTCTGCTTATAGAAGAACCGGGCCAGCAGGACGAACAGCGGGAGGTTGATGAACATGGGCCACAGGGAGACAAAGGCGAAGCAGGGCAGTCCCGCCGCGCCGGTCTGCGCGTAGGTGATGTAGGCGGCCAGGTAGCTCACCGCGTAGGCGGCCAGCAGCCCGGCGCTGGAGATGGCCATCTGCACCAGGACGTTGGGGCCGTCCTTCATGTCCTTCATGCGCCCCGCGTTGACAAACAGGCCGCCCACCAGGAAGGTGGGGAGGATCATGATGGAGTAGCGCAGGCACTGGAGGAAGTTCTGGGGAAGCATGTCCTTCACGCCGTTGTCCCAGAAGCGGAAATCCTGGTGGAAGAAGAAGCGGATCACCGTCAGCATCCCGTAGGCGCTGAAGAACAGAATGGCCGCCATGAGGAAATACTTGGCGATGTGGGAGAAATTGGTGAGGAAATTCAGCTCCTTAAGGACATTGCGGCCATGCTTCTTGTAGTTGTAGACGCAGTAAATGGAGACCAGCACCAGTCCGCAGGCGGCCAGGATCCACATAAAGATGATATGGATATTGGCGGTAAAGTCCATGGACCAGAATTTCTTGACCCACTCCGTCTTGAAGCCCAGAGCGGGGCCGTTCTTCGTGACGAAGGCGACGGTGAGATAGGTGGCCGCCGCGTAGCACGCGCCCAGCACCCAGAATACCACGCTTTTCTTGCTGGCAATGGGTTCGCAGACCTCCTTCTTGCAGACGGCAAAGAACTTGTGGCGCATCAGGATCCCGGACAGGGCGAGCATGCCGAAGCACATGCTGAGCAGAGCCACCAGGTTCAGATGCTTGCCCATGAGGAACTCCAGACGGCTGCTGTCCAGAGGAACGGTAGCCGGGTCGGTCAGGTCGCCCCGGTTGTAGCAGAGGACCTGCTCAAAATACTTGACGATGTGCTGGACGGCGTCCCGGCCGAAGTAGTCCCGGGCGTGGGTGTTGTTGGGGGTGAAAATAATGTGGGTGGTGCGCTGGGCCAGGGCGCTCTGGAGGGCGGCGTCGCTGCCGGAGGAGATATTCCGGATGTCCCCCAGCTGCTCGCTGGCCGGGCGCTGGCCGTCGTTGTAGGTCTTGGTGTTATACCAGATCTCCGGAAGGACGGGGGATGTGGTCTGGAACCGCTCCATCATGCTCTCGCTGACCAGGTTGCTCTGACCCGTTCCCGCGCGGCCCTCGTTGAACAGACCGATCTGCCAGGCCGCGTTGCACACCGGGGTGCGCTTCACCGTATGGCCGGCAACGGAGACCTCCTTTTCCTCAAAGCCCCAGTTGCCTCCCAGGATCATGGCGGCGTAAACCGTGTTGGCCAGCTCCGCCTCCTTCTCCGCCCGGATGGCCTGGTAGTGGACCAGCTGGTCCGCGCTCAGGCGCTGGGCGGCCAGCTCGTCCGCATCCTGGCTGATCTCCTCCAGAGTGAAGCTCTGCCCGAAGGTCTCGCTGAGTACGTTCAGCATCAGGTCGTTGAGGGTGTAGAGGCTGCAGTCCATGTCCACCGCGGCCGCCACGTTCTTGGAGCCCTGGGAATGTCCCACCATGCCGATGCGGGTCTTGTCGATGTACTGAAGAGTCCGCAGGTACTGGAGGCCGTCATAAATTCCCAGGCTGGGGTCCATGCGGGGGTCGCCCACGTCCTGCGTCTCCGAGGAGCCGGAGCCGTAGGCGGACAGGCTGAGAACCACAAAGCCCCGGCTGGCCAGCTCCTCCGCCACGCCGTTGACCGTGCTGTTGCTGCAGCTGGTGCCGTGGGTGACCAGAATGGCGGGCAGATTGTCCCCCGCGTGGACAATTCTGGGGGTATACAGCGTGGCCTGCATCACCGCGCCCCGGGAATCAAAGGCGATGTCGTTGACCTTGATCTTTCCCCAGTCGCAGGCGAGCATGTAGGCGAAGTAGCTGCTCACCAGGATCAGGGCCGTAAAGATTGCCAGCAGCCGCCGGCAGCCCTCCACGGTGGAAAAGCTGAGCGCTTTTGCCTTTTCTTTCAGGCTTGTTGTTGTACTCATTTCAAATCCTCCTAAAATTTTATCATTCCTGCACACGCACAGAACAATGAATTTGTTCCGTATGCCCTTACGCCGCGAAAGCGTTTGTGGTAATCAGAATCATTGCGGCCAGAATCGCCGCGGTAAACCAACCGACATAGATATTTTTTGTCTTCCGGTACAGGGCGGTATTGACGGCGGACAGCAGGGTGAACGTAGGAACAAGGCAGATCGTCTTCATACTGAAGACCAGCGAGTTCGGGCGCCCTGCGGCAAAGGGGGGATAGGGGAGGAAAAACGGCGGATAATGCGTGGTTTTCAATATCGCGTAATAGGCAATCAGAATGATGGTATACCCGCCCGCGCCAATAAGCCAGCCGAGGGCATACTGTTTTGCCGCGGCCTGCCAGCCGCCCTTCGCGCCGGTATCCGCGAGGACAATGCTGACGGTGTTTATTGTGCCAAAGGCAAACAGATAGCACAGCAAATATCCGAAGAGATAGGGAAACTGCCGCAGCAATCACGCTGCATTCCTTTTGCTGTCACCTGTTGTAAGTTGCGCCTGCCAGCGGCAATCACGTGCCCCTAGAACCGGAATGCAACCTTAATATCCCCCTCCTCGCCGGAGGCGCAGCGGAAAGCCTCCTCCCACTGGTCCAAGGGGAAGGTCCTGGTCACCACGCCCTCGGTCTTCAGCCGTCCGCTGGTCATGTTCTCAATGACAAAGGGATAGGTATGAGGGGAAATATGGGCGCCCCGGACATCCAGCTCCTTCCGGTCCCCGATGATGGACCAGTCCAGGGTGGTGGGCTGGGCGAATACGGAGAACTCCACGAAGGTGCCCAGCTTGCGGATCATCTGCATCCCCTGGACCACCGCCGCGGGATGTCCTGTGGCTTCGATGTAGATATCACAGCCATACCCTTCGGTCAGCGCCATGATCTCCTTGACCACGTCCATTTTTCCGGGGTTCCAGGTTCTGGTCGCGCCGAACTCCCGGGCCTTTTCCAGGCGATCGTCCCGCATGTCCAGCACGATCAGCTCCCGGGGGTTTGCCAGCCGCGCGCAGGCGGTCATCCCCAGCCCCAGGGTTCCGGCTCCCGCAAGGACAACGATGTCCCCGCCGGTGATCTCCGCCCGGTCCACCGCGTGCTTGGCGCAGGCGTAGGGCTCGATCAGCAGGGCGCTGGACAGGGGCAGCTCCTCGGGGACCCGGGAGATCACCGCGTGATCCGTCCGGATCCGCATGTACTCCGCCATGGCCCCGCAGTAGTCCCGGAAATAACCGTACATCCGGTGGGGCTGGCACATCCAGTACTGGCCGTTCCGGCAGAAGCGGCACTGGCCGCAGGGGGCGATCTGGTCGCAGGTGATCCGGTCGCCCACGGCGTACCCCTCCACCTGGCTGCCCACGGCGGCCACATGGCCCAGGAACTCGTGGCCGGGAATGAAGGGGGCCTCCACCCAGGCGGGCTGGTTGCCGTCCCCCCAGTATTGGGGAGCGCCGTGGAGGCACTTCAGGTCGCTGGTACAGATGCCGCAGCCCTCCGTGCGGATGATGATGTCCCGGGGACCGCATTCCGGTACGGGCCATGCCTCTTCCAGCCGGTAGTCCGACGGGCCGTAGGCGACCAGTGCCTTCATGGTCCTGGGCAGTTCCACACACATATCCATCCTCTCCTTTCTTGGTTCTGCGTTTTCATCCTAGCAGATATTTCTCTCCAGTACAAGCTGTTTTGAACGTAAATTGCGGATTTCTATAGATTGTACAGTACAAATTTTATCTATAGCTATATTTTTCAATACAACACAAAAAATATGGATATTATTGTTGACTTATGGGGGAAAATCTGTATACTATATATAAAAAAACATCCAACAATGCTGGGGTGTATAAAGGAATATACCAGGAATTTCCTGAAATTTGTATTATTTTTGGCGCGCGCGTCTGACAGTCATTCTTTCGGGAGGGGAAATATGTCCTTCAAATATTTACAGCTGGCCGCCGCCCTTCAGGCGGAAATTGTCCAGGGCGCTTTTCCGGACAAGCTGCCCACGGAAAAGGAGCTGACCGAGCGCTACCAGGTCAGCCGCCAGACCGTGCGGCAGGCGCTGGAGCGCCTGGTGGAGCTGGGCCTCATTGAAAAGCGGCAGGGCAGCGGCTCCAGGGTGCTGCCGCAGACGCTGGTCCGGGGCAGCGGCCGCATCGCCATCATGACCTCCTATATTGACGACTACATCTTCCCCACCGTCCTCCAGGACATGCAGAAGCTTCTCACTCAGCGCAACTACTCCACCATGCTCTTTGCCACCCGGAACTCGGCGGACCAGGAGCGGGAGATTCTCCAGCGGCTTCTCCGCCAGCCTGTAAGCGGCCTGATTGTGGAGGGGACCAAGACCGCCCTGCCAAACCCCAACCTGGATCTCTACGACAAGCTGGCCCGGGCCGATATCCCCGTGATCTTTCTTCACGGCTGCTACCGGGAGCTGGCGGGCTCGGTGTGCGTGTCCGACGACAACTTCGGGGGCGGGTATATGCTGGCCCGGCACCTCATTACCCGGGGGCACACCCGGATCGCCGGAATCTTCAAAAGCGACGATATCCAGGGACACCAGCGGTATCTGGGCTTTCTGTCCGCCATGCGGGACGCGGGGCTGCCTCTGGCGGACGGGCAGGTCCTCTGGTACTCCACGGAGGAGCGCAAATACCTGCTGGACTACGGGTACACGCAGCTGCTGGAACACTTCCTGCGGGCCTACCTGCGCAGCTGCACGGCGGTGATCTGCTATAACGACGAAATTGCCGACAAGCTGATCCGGCTGCTCCTGGAGAAGAAGCGGCGGGTTCCGGAGGACGTGGCGGTAGTCAGCTTTGACAACAGCTATTACAGCGACCTGTGTCCCGTGCGGATCACCTCTCTGTTCCACGAGACGCACAGGATGGGCCGCCTGGCCGCCAGCCTTCTGCTGGACCGCATGGAGGGCAGGCCGGTGGCATCCCAGACAATTTCCTGGAAGCTGATGCGCAAGGAAAGCAGCTGACACGCAGAGAGCGCCTGGAGGCCGCAGCCTCCAGGCGCTCTTTTGCACGTCAATAGATTTTGCTTACCGTCCCAGCTTCGCCCGCAGCTCCGCGCCCATATCCTCGTAACCGGGCTTGTTCAGCAGGGCGAACATGTTCTTCTTGTAGGCCTCCACGCCGGGCTGGTCGAAGGGGTTGACCCCCAGCAGATAGCCGGACAGGCCGCAGGCGTACTCAAAGAAGTAGATCAGCTCGCCGCAGGTGTAGGCGCTGATCTCACCGGCCTGAAGGATCAGGTTGGGCACGCCCCCCTCCGCGTGGGCCAGCAGGGTGCCGTCCATGGCCTGGGTGGCGATGAAATCCATGTCCTTCCCGGCCAGGAAGTTGAGCCCGTCGCCGTCGGCCTCGTCCCTGGGAACGCACAGCTGATGCCTGCTCCTGCCGAAGCGGATAACGGTCTCCATCAGGATGCGCTCGCCCTGCTGGATATACTGGCCCATGGAGTGCAGGTCGGCAGTAAACTCCACGCTGGCGGGGAACAGGCCCTTGTTCTCCTTGCCCTCGCTCTCGCCGTAGAGCTGCTTCCACCACTCGGCGAAGAACCGGGCGCAGGGCTCATAGGCGGCCAGGATCTCGATCTTCTTGCCCTGAGCGTAGAGGTCGTTCCGGGCGGCGGCGTACTGCCAGGCGGGGTTGCCGTCCAGGCCGGGCTTCCGGCAGGTCTCCATCATGTCCGCCGCGCCCTGCATCAGCTGGTCCAGGTCCACCCCGGCCACGGCGATGGGCAGCAGGCCCACGGCGGTCAGCACGCTGTAGCGCCCGCCCACGTCGTCGGGCACCACATAGGTGTCGTAGCCCTCGGCGTCCGCCAGGGACTTGAGGGCCCCCCGGGCCTTGTCGGTGGTGGCGTAGATGCGCTTAGCGGCCTCGGCCTTGCCGTACTTCTCCTCCAGCTTCGCCTTGAAGAAGCGGAAGGCCACGGCGGGCTCGGTGGTGGTGCCGGATTTGGAGATGACGTTGACGGAGAAATCGTCGTCCCCGATGAGGTCGAAGATCTCCTGCATGGCGTCTCCGGAGAGGCCGTTGCCGGCAAAGTAGATGTTGGGGGTGTCTTTTTTCTTCAGGTTGTAGTTGTTGGAGCCCAGCAGCTCGATGACCGCCCGGGCGCCCAGGTAGCTGCCGCCGATGCCGATGACCACCAGGGCCTTGCTGTCGCCCTGGATCTTCCTGGCGGCGGCCTTGATGCGCGCGTACTCGGCCTTGTCGTAGTCCCGGGGCAGGTTCACCCAGCCCACGAAGTCGTTGCCCCGGCCCGTGGCCTCCTGGAGCCAGGCGTGGGCCTGCTGGAGACCCTGGGCATAGCCTTCCGTCCGGGCGGAGCTGCTGGAAAGATCAACACGAAGCATGAGATGATATCCTCCTTGACAGTAAAAATGGGAAAGGATTCGATAGAAGAAGTATACCACGCCCCGGCCCGTTGGGCAAGCATTTCTTGCATCGGACCGGCGCACCCCGCGCCTGCGGGTTACGCGGGGAACTGAATGGTTCCGTTTTTGTACCACTCCACCTCGCCCGGCTTGACCGGGGCCAGTTTGCACAGGCTCCTGATCTGGCGCCGCTTGGCGGCCGTATTGGAGGAGGTCCCCACCCAGCAGAACCGGGAACCCGCCTGAATCCGCCGGGGCGCGCCGCGGAAGTAGCCGCTGCCCGAGGATGCGGCGGAGGAATCGTAGCTGAGCCACGTCCCGCAGGCGCTGCTCAGGACATCATCCGGAACATTGTAGGTTGACAGGACATATTCGGCAATATGAGCAACGGCCTGTGCATCCGAGCTTACCGGAAATATGTTGCCCGCCAGCCGCACATAATCGGAAACGGGGGCCGTGCGGATTTCTCTGGCCAGCTCGCTTGCAAGGGGCTGAATCTGACCGGAGGACTGCCGGCCTTCGTTATTCTTCTTTTCCGACAGCTTCAGGATCTCTATCAGTTTTTCATACAGGTTCTCATTTTTGAAGAGATTTGAATTGATCTCCCGAATGTTATTTTTCCTAATCGCTGAAACGGCCATTTCGGCAAAGGCCAGGACCGTCTCGGGGAAATCTTCCTCAAGGCCGGAACCGGAAGAATCAAACTGCGTAAAATCAGGCCGCAGCCCGCCGTCCTTCCCGCGCGCCATGCGGTACTCGTTGACCATCTGCACAGCCAGCGCCGTAAAGTACCATTTCCCGTTATTGATTACGGCAAGCACATCCGGGTCCTCCGGTTTAAGGGCTTTCACATGCTTGTCATAATCCCGCGCCGTCTGATGGGCAAACCACACCGCCCGGTAATCCCGGTTGAAAATGGCGTCCTCTTCCTCCTCTCCCTCGGCCTCCTGCCAGTCGTCGGCAAACAGCCCCGGATAACTGAAGGTGTACTGGTTGTCCTCTCCGGGCTTGAACCGGAGGAGTTCGTTGGCGCTTTTGCTTCTGGCCGCGCCCGGAAAGCCCGCGCAGGCCATCCTGGCCCGGACGAACTCAATCAGCGTCAGCTCCTTGCCGCCGCCTGTCTCCTCTCCCCGCCGGACCAGCCTGGGCAGGCCCTCCCTGGAGCGAAGGTATTCCGACAGCTTATGTACCGCCGGGCTTGTGAAAGCGATGTCCTCAATGCGGATGGGCTTCTGCCGGTTCAGAGCCACGCTGATGTCGTTGGCTTTTTCCCGGATGGCGTCCTCCTCCCCCGGGCCGGCGCCGATCTGCGTTACCCGCACCAGCACCTTGGCCTCCTCCTTGGCTGCCTTCAGCTTCTCCTCCAGCTTCGCCTTCTCCCCGGGGTCCTGACAGCACTCGATATCGTACTCCAGTTTGAAAAAATACCGGGCCGCCGTGGTGATGGTCTGGGCTCCGTTGACCACGGAGAACGCCGGCGCCTGCTCCGGGTCCAGCCTTCCCAGCCGCAGCTCCGACGCGCAGCGCAGAAAGGCCTGGCGCTCCAGAATCAGCAGCGTGATCCCGTTGTTTTTATACCAGAACATGCCCGGCTCCCGCTCAAGGGTCTGCCGGATGGATTGGTCCACGCCCAGGGTCTCGTTGATGCCGAAGCGGACGTTGTTCTGGAACAGCTGGTCCCCCACCGTGTTGTAGAGTTCCGCCAGCTGGTACAGGTCCGCCGTGAACACCAGCGTCTGCACGGCGGGAGCCGGGTCCGGCGCGGTCTCCAGATTGAGGCTCCGGTCCATGGGGGGCTCCTGGATCATCTCATAGCGCTTCAAGCCCTTGAGCCGGACATCCTGGCGGACGTAGCTGCGCACCAGGATGCAGGTGTAGAACAGAGACAGCCTGCCTCCTGTGCCGGCGGCCTTTTTCGCCCGGCTCTTCATGTCCTGGAGGACCTTGCCGGTGAACGCCGCCTCCAGCCGGACCCGGCTGCGCATGTCCTCCACAAAGAAGACCAGCTGCACGCTTTTTACGGAGCCCGCCGCCGCCCGGTTCAGCTCCTCCTGAACCAGCTCCCGGAACTTCTGGGCGGATTCCCGAAAAGCGGCGAATACCAGGGCCTCCCCGTCCTCCTCCTGGGTGATACCCAGGGTGCCGGAGCCTACCGCGCAGTTTTCCTCGCTCTCCGCCAGTTTTTCCAGCTCTGCCTGGGCGGCAGGGTCCGTCCACCAGTCCGTGCTGCCGGAAATCCCCCGGTTTTCCAGCAGCATCCGGATGGAGGCGGTGAGCCGCTCTCTCTTTTTGACCAGTTCCTGCATATGTCCCATTGTCCCCGTCCCTTTCTCTTTTGGTATGGGTTGATCTTAGAGCCTGTATTCACAACCGCAGCACGCCGTCTGGCCGCTCTTTTTCCCGCCATACTGCGTCGATTTCCCCTGCAATCCGTCAGGATTGCTGCCGTGGGCCCGCCTGCGGCGGGCTTAGAGCCTGTTTAATATCTCAACGAGTGCGGATTGGCGAGTGGATTTTTTGTCCAGCGAGGCAAAAAGCCGCAGCAATCCTGACGGATTGTAAGGGTTTTTAACGAAGTCTGGGCGGAAAATCCGCCGTCAAGACGTGCGCGGGGAGATATTAAACAGGCTCTTAGCGCTAAAAGCGCCGCCTTGCGGCGCTTCACAGGAAAATCTCCTTGTCTGACGAGAAAAATCCTCGTCCATCCGGCATCCCCCGATTATGAATACAGGTTCTTATTTTTCTGCCGGGTTGATCCGGCTCCTCCCCCGCCGCTGCGTTTGGGCGCTCCGCGCGCGGTCAGACGCCGGAAATTTTCAGCTCCTCCCCCAGGAATTCCCCAAGGCTGTACTGAGCGGCCCGGCGGGAAAAGTCCTCCAGCTGCTCGTTGTAGGCGCGGAGGACCGCCTGGAGCTGCTCCTCCGTGATCTCCGCTTTCCAGACCTCCTTCTCCTCCCGGAAGCGGGAGCAGAAGCGCAGCAGCCCGTCCCGGTAGCCCCGGATCACCCACTCGATATGGGCGAGGTTTTGCTCCATGATTTTCTGCCGGACCTCCCCGTCCGGCTCCGGACGGGTCTCCCGCTGCTGGGTCAGGGCGTAGTCCAGATAGAAATCCAGCTCCCGCTCCAGCTGGGCCAGGGCGTAGTACAGCTCGTTTTCGCAGGTGAATGCCTGGGTGTTCAGCTGGCGGCTCTTGTGCGTAAGCTCCCGGACCAGGTTGCTGATCTCCGGATAGATGGTGCCGGTGTGGATGCCGAAGAGATTTTTCAGCTGGCTGCGCAGCTTGGGCTTTGCTTCCCCGGGAATCCGGATGCCGCAGAACATCCTCTTGGGAAGCTCCTCCGCCTCGTCCCCCTGGAAGAGCATGAAAGCCCCCTGCTGGGCGATGATCCGGGGGTTGAGCTTGGTGTGGTCAATGAATTTGATGTTCTTCTGGAACAGGGGCTCCTGGCACCACGCCGGTTTCCGGTCGATGATGGCCCGGTAGTTGTCGTTGGTATTCCGGGCGCTGGGACTGAAAATCTCGTCCAGAAAGAAGAGGAACACCATCCCGTCCTCGCGGTCCAGCGAGTTCTCCTCCGTATGGTAGTAGGGCGTCACCGCGAAGTACAGCGCCACCAGGCAGTTGTAGGACACATCCAGCAGGCGGCTGGGAAACTCCCCGTGCTGGGCGTCGATGGCGTTGTCCAGGTAGCGCTTTTCCCCGGTGAGCTTGTTCTGGCGCATGGCGTCAAAGAGATTTTTCTCAAAGAACCTGTTCTCCGCCAGCACGCCCCGGCGGAAAAGGTTCGGGCGGCAGGGCGTGGGATAGCATTCCGGCTCTCCGCGGTAGACGCAGAACTGATCCGGTTTCCCCCGCTCCTGCACATAGCCGTTGACGCGCTCGATGAAATCGGAGACGTCCCGGACCGGGTCCTTTCCGAGCTGGTGCTTCACGCTGATTTCCTTCTGCAGATAGTGTTCTTCGGGCTGCGGCATGGGCACTCTCCTCCTGTTGGCCGGTTTTGGTTCCATTATACCTGAAATGATCCGCAATATCCATAGGAATCGGGGGAATTTTGAAAATATTTTCTGCCGTCTTTTCCCCCGATTCCTCTCGACATCCGGCCTGAAAATATGCTATACTACTTTCTACAAACAGACAGGAGAGTGCGTATGGACTATAATAAATGGATCGCCGATCTGGAACCCGGCGATGAGATCGAGGGCTTCTATATCCTTAAGACCGCTCAGATCAAGACCTCCAACTCCGGCAAGCCCTTCCTGGCGGCGGGCATCGCGGACCGCAGCGGCACGGTGGACGCCAAATTCTGGGACTACGCCGGCCCCCTGGGGCCCCAGGACGAGGGCACCGTCATCAAGCTCCGGGGGGGCGTCTCCGAATACCGGGGCTCCCTCCAGCTGATCCTCACCCGGGTCCGCCCGGTGCAGGAGGACGACCGCTACAGCCTGGGGGACCTGGTCCCCACGGCTCCCATCGACCCGGAGGCCTCCTGGCAGGAGCTTCTGGCGCTGGCGGACGGTACGGGGGAGTACCGGGCGGTGTGCCGCCGGGTGCTGGAGCGCCTGGGGGACCGCTTCCGCTCCCTCCCCGGAGGAAAAAGCATGCACCACAGCTTCCTCAACGGCCTGCTGATGCACACCCTCTATATGGCCCGGATGGCGGACTTTCTGGCGGGGATGTACCCGGAGACCGTGGACCGTGACCTGCTGGTGGCGGGGACCATTCTCCACGACACGGCCAAGTGCGACGAGTTCGTCACCTCCCCCCTGGGGCTGGTGACGGAGTACTCCGTCAAGGGCGAGCTGCTGGGCCATCTGGTCATGGGCGCCCAGGCGGTGGCGAAGGCCGCCGAAGAGGCCGGCCTGCCGGAGGACAAATCGGTCCTCCTCCAGCACATGATCCTCTCCCACCACGGGGACCCCCAGTTCGGGGCCGCCGTGCGCCCCGTGTGCGCCGAGAGCGAGCTGCTGAGCATGATCGACCTCATCGACAGCCGCATGGAGATCTACCGGGAGACCATGGAGGAGACCCAGCCGGGGACCTTCAGCAAGCGGGTCTTCGCCCTGGACAAGAAAATTTACTGCCACCGTTAAGGAGGGTCACCTGTGCGCCTGATATCATGGAACGTCAACGGCCTGCGGGCCTGCCTGAAAAAGGGCTTTCTGGAGTCCTGCGAGGCCCTGGGGGCGGACGTGTACTGCCTCCAGGAGACCAAGCTCCAGCCCGGACAGGTGGAGCTGGAGCTGCCCGGCTACCACATGTACTGGAACTATGCCGATAAGAAGGGCTACTCCGGCACCGCCATCCTCACCCGGACGGAGCCCCTGTCGGTGACTTACGGCTTCGGGGACGACATCCACCGCCACGAGGGCCGGGTCATCACCGCGGAATACGAGAGCTTCTATCTGGTGTGCTGCTACACCCCCAACGCCAAGCGGGGCCTGGAGCGCATCGGCTACCGGATGATCTGGGAGGACGATTTCCGCCAGTACCTGTGCGGGCTGGACAAGGTCAAGCCCGTGGTCCTCTGCGGTGACCTGAACGTGGCCCACCAGGAGATCGACCTGAAGCACCCCGGCCCCAACCGGGGCAACGCCGGCTTCTCCGACGAGGAGCGGGGCAAGATGACCGAGCTGCTCTCGGCGGGGTTCATCGACAGCTTCCGGACCCTGTACCCCGACAAGACCGGGGCCTACAGCTGGTGGAGCTATCAGGCCAACGCCCGTGCCAACAACACCGGGTGGCGGATCGACTACTTCGTCCTGTCCCGGCGCCTGCGCGAAAGCCTGGCCGGGGCGGACATCTTCCCGGAGATCATGGGCAGCGACCACTGCCCGGTGGGGGTCACATTGGATTTGACGTAGTTCTTGACGCGGCGGGAAAGGGGGGACGGTCCCCGTGGTACGGCCTAATGGAAAAAGCGAAAAGCCCAGGGACGCCAAGGGAACCCTGCGCCGCCTGCTGGACTGCCTCATGGGCCGCCGGGCGGCTCTGGGGGTGATCCTGGTCCTGTCCCTGGGGGGCAACATCCTGTCTCTGCTGGGGCCCAAGCTGGCGGGGACCGCCATGGGCGCGGCGGCGGCGGGAAAGGGCCTGGTGGACTTCGGTCTGGTGTACCGGTGCGCCTGGGCCATGCTGGCCTGCTGCCTCGGCTCTTCCGCCGTCACCTTCGCGGTGAATTTCGGCATGATGCGCATCGGGCGGCTCACCGCCCGGAAGCTGCGCTCGGATGTGTTTCACAAGCTGCTGGAGCTGCCGGTGAGCTTCTTCGACGGCCATCAGGCCGGGGACATTATCAGCCGTGTCTCCTACGACGTGGACGTGGTGGGCACCTGCATCTCCGCCGATCTGAGCCCGATCCTCACCAGTCTGGTGACGGTCGCCGGGTCCTTCGTCATGATGGCCGTCATCAGCCCCGTGCTGACGGCGGTGACCCTGGTGACCATCCCCATGGCCATCGGCTACACCCGCCGGATGAACCGGGTCACCAAGCCCCTGTTCTCCCGGCGCTCCGCCGCCTACGGCGGCATGAACGGCTTCGCCGAGGAGAAGTTCTCCGGCCTGGCCACCATCCAGAGCTACGCCCGGGAGGAGCAGACCGCCCGGCGCTTCGCCGCCATCAACGACGATGCCGCGGACGCCTACTACCAGGCCACCCGCACCGCCAAGCGGATGGGCCCCAACGTGCGCTTCATCAACGACCTGGGTTTGGCCCTCATCGCCATTCTGGGGAGCCTGCTCTATATGCGGGGGTATATCGGCCTGGATCAGATTTCCGCCTTTGTCCTCTACTCCCGGAAGTTCTCCGGGCCCATCAACGAGATTGCCAGCATCACCGGGGAGATCTATGCCGCCCTGGCGGCGGCGGAGCGGGTGTTTCATCTGCTGGACACCCCCGGGGAGCCTGCGGATCTGCCGGCGGCGGAGCCTCTGACGGATGTGGGCGGGGATATTTCCCTGGAAAAGGTCTCCTTTGGCTACACCCCGGAGCAGGATATCCTCCGGGAGGTGTCCCTCCACGCCCGCCCCGGCCAGATGGTAGCCATCGTAGGGCCCACCGGGGCGGGAAAGACCACCATCATCAACCTCCTCATGCGCTTCTACGACTTTCAGGAGGGCCGGGGCGCGGTGGACGGCAGGGACATGCGCGCCCTCACCCGGTCCAGCCTGCGCCGGTCCTACGCCATGGTCCTCCAGGATACCTGGCTCTTCCAGGGCACCGTATGCGAGAACATCGCCTATGGCCGGGAGGGGGCAACCCGGGAGGACGTGATTGCCGCCGCCAAGGCGGCCCGCATCCACGGGGCCATCATGCAGCTGCCCCAGGGCTACGATACCGTCCTCTACGAGGACGGCGGCAACATCTCCAAGGGCCAGAAGCAGCTGCTGACTATTGCCCGTGCCATGCTGTACGACGCGAAGATGCTGATTCTGGACGAGGCCACCAGCAACGTGGACACCGCCACCGAGCGGCAGATTCAGACCGCCATGCGGGAGCTGATGGCCCGGAAGACCTGCGTGGTCATTGCCCACCGTCTCAGCACCATCCAGAACGCGGATCACATCCTGGTCGTCGATCAGGGCCGGGTGGCGGAGCAGGGCAGGCACCGGGAGCTGATGGAGCGCCGGGGGACGTACTACCGGCTCTACGCCGCCCAGTTTGAATAGAAAACCAAAAATTTTCAGCCATATTTTCTTTTCTGCCGGGCAAGCTAGGTCCGGGGTGAGAGAAGATGTCGATATTGGAAAATCTGAACGGAAACACGGGCGGCGGGAGCGTGCTGTTCCCCATCGAGGAGGCGGCGGAAAATCCCGGCTGTCCGGAGGAACGGGGAAAGCGCATGTTCCTGGTAGGCGGCCCCTGGGGGCCGCTGTACCCGCTGGGCTGTTTTCCGGCGGATATCTATGAGGAAGAGGAAGACCCGAATCCGTAAAAAAGAGGACGCACCGCTGCGGTGCGTCCTCTTTTTACCGTTCCGGATACTCCATGCCCTTCGGCAGGCCAAGGATATAATCGGCGGAGACATGATAGAATTTGCAGAGTTTAATCAGATCGTCAATACCGTATCTTACCTGTCTCAATTCATATTTTGAGATTGCCGCCTGCTCACAGCCTAAAACAGCGGCAATCTCCTTCTGCACAAAATCCCTGTCCTGACGCAGCGCGGTCAAACGGTCAACATAGTCCACAAGGAATCACCTCGTAAACATCATAAATATTCCAAATCCGACTATTTATATTAAATCCAACTTGGAGTAAAGTAAATCTGATTCAGAGTATTTTGGAGGTGAACTGCAAAAAATGCAAGGCCATTACATTGAGACAAAAGTCATCCACGTTTCCATCCCGAAGCCTGCCCACCAGCAGCTGCAAAGGCTGGCGGCAGAATCCGGGCGGTCTGTCCCCGGATATGTGCGTTATCTGATTACCCAGGAATTTCAGCGATTGGATTTACCTCTATACATCACCATAAACCGCAAAAAAAGGCGGGGCGCAAACCAATAGTACGCCCGCTCCTCCGCCTCGCCGCACCCGGTTTTTCCCCGCCTCCTTTTTCCCGATTCTCAAGTGCGTCGACTATACCATAGTATTATCTCCTAAACAGAAACCGGGCGGGTAAATGACACCCCGCCCGGTTGTAGATTTTCACTTCTGGGACATTCCGGTGATATACGCTTTGATCAGTGCCTTGATTTCCTCCGGGGTATAGGATTCTTTTCCCTCCGATGATTCGATGATATCGATCAAATCATAGGCCATTGATTTTTTGATCTCATTAGACTCTCTATCCGTTGGCATACTGATCCTCCTTTCACTCAGCCGGCTGCGCTCACTTATCATGTCAAAAATATATCATACCGGCACAGGAATGTCAATATGAGAAAAAGCAGGGACGTCTTACAGACGCCCCTGCTTCTTCCTTTAAAACAGCTTATTTAATCACTTCGCCCCGGGCCTTCTTCTCCTCGATCTCCCGGAGGGCGTCCTTGTGGCTGAGGTTGACGCGGCCCTTCTCGTCGATCTCGGTGACCTTGACCCACATCATGTCCCCGATCTTGCACACGTCCTCCACCTTCTCAACCCGGTGGTTGGCCAGCTTGGAGATATGCACCAGCCCGTCCTTGCCGGGGGCCAGCTCCACAAACGCGCCGAACTGCATCAGGCGGACCACCCGGCCATAGTACAGGGAACCCACCTCGGGCACGAACACGATCTGATCGATGGCGTGCTTGGCGGCCTCTGCGGACTCGGAGTTGGCGGAGGCGATGCGGATGGTGCCGTCGTCCTCGATGTCGATCTTGGCGCCGGTGTCGGCTACGATCTTCTGGATGACGCTGCCGCCCTTGCCGATGACGTCCCGGATGTTGTCGGGATCGATGTGCATGGTAATCATCTTGGGGGCCCACTTGCTGACCTCGGGACGGGGCTGGGCGATGCAGGGCAGCATGATCTGGTCCAGAATCTCGCACCGGGCGTCATAGGTGATGTCCAGGGCGTTGCGGATGATCTCCATGGTCAGGCCGTCATTTTTGAGGTCCATCTGGATGGCGGTGATGCCCTTCTTGGTGCCGCCCACCTTGAAGTCCATCTCGCCGTGGAAGTCCTCCACGCCCTGAATATCGATGAAGGTGGTGAAGGAGCCGTCGTCGTCCTGAATGAGGCCGCAGGAGATGCCCGCCACGGGGGCCTTGATGGGCACGCCCGCGTCCATCAGGGCCAGAGTGGAACCGCAGATGGAGCCCTGGGAGGTGGAGCCGTTGGAGGAAACCACCTCGGATACCACCCGGATGGCGTAGGGGAACTCCTCCTCGCTGGGCAGCACGGGCAGCAGGGCCCGCTCGGCCAGCGCGCCGTGGCCGATCTCCCGGCGTCCGGGGCTGCGGGAGGGCTTGGCCTCGCCTACGGAGTAGCCGGGGAAGTTGTAGTGGTGCATATAGCGCTTGGACTCCTCAGGCCAGATGGTGTCCAGCTTCTGGCAGGCGGAGAGGGTGTCCAGGGTGCAGACGCTCAGCACCTGGGTCTGTCCGCGGGTGAACAGGCCGGAGCCGTGGACCCGGGGCAGCACGCCCACCTCCGCGCCCAAGGGCCGGATCTCGTTCTTCTGACGGCCGTCTACCCGATGGCCTTCCAGCAGCCAGGCCTTGACAATCTTCTTCTGGAACTTGTAGGTGAACTCCTCCAGGTACTTGTCCATGTCGGGGTACTGCTCCAGATACTTCTCGTGCCAATGCTCGATCATGGCGTTCCAGCGGGCTTCCCGGACGTTCTTGTCGTCGGTGTCCATGGCGGCCTTGGCCTCGTCCATAAAGTTGGCGACGATGTCGTCGAACAGCTCCTGATTGAAATCGGCGTGGGGGTAGTCAAACTTCTCCTTGCCGATCTCGGCCACCATCTGATTGATGAGGGCCACCTGCTTCTGGTTCTCCTCGTGGGCGGTCCTGATGGCCTCGAACATCACGTCGTTGGGGACCTCGTTGGCCCCGGCCTCGATCATGACCACCTTTTTCCCGGTGGAGACCACGGTCACGTCCATGTCGGAGGCCTCGGCCTCCCCGGCGTTGGGGTTGACCACGATCTTACCGTCCACCAGACCCATCTTCACCGCGCCCACAGGTCCGTTCCAGGGGATGTCGGAGATGGCCAGGGCGGCGGAGGTGCCGATGAGAGCGGCCACCTCGGGGGAGCAGTCCCGGTCCACGCTCATGACGGTAGCCATGATGGACACGTCATTGCGGAAGTCGCCGGGGAACAGGGGGCGGATGGGCCGGTCAATGACCCGGCTGGTGAGGATGCCCTTCTCACCGGGACGGCCCTCCCGGCGCATGAAGGAGCCGGGGATGCGGCCTACGGAATACATCTTCTCCTCAAAGTCCACGCTGAGAGGGAAGAAATCAATGCCGTCCCGGGGCCGGGGGGCGGCGGTAGCGGTGCAGAGGACGGTGGTCTCGCCGTAGGTGACCAGCACGGCGGCGTTGGCCAGCTCGGCCAGCTTGCCGGTCTCCAGAGTCAGGGGACGGCCCGCCAGATCCATGGTGTACTTACGGTAGTTGGGAAACTGCTTTCTGGTGATGATGGTAGACATAGCGTACTCCTTTTCATTTGTACTTTCTGTTCAGTGGGAGCCGCCTTTTAGCACTTGATCTCACGCCCGAGAGTTCGGGAGCAAAATCAACTGCTAAAACAGCGGCTTTCCCAATTCCTGGGGACATTGGAGGTACAGGAAGGACCATCGCCGGTCCTCGCCCGCCAGCCCGTGCCGCCTGGATAACCGCCGGAAGGGGGGCGCAAACCAAGGGTACGGAAAGACGGGGAGAAGGGTCCGCCCTCCTCCCCGTGCTTTTTGTTACTTACGGATACCCAGCTTGGCGATGAGGGCGCGGTAGCGCTCGATGTCCTTCTTGGCCAGGTAGTCCAGGAGGCTGCGGCGCTTACCGATCATCTTATAGAGGCCCCGGCGGCTGTGGTTGTCGTGGATATGGACCTTCAGGTGTTCGGTGAGCTGGTTGATCCGCTCGGTGAGAATGGCAACCTGGACCTCCGGGGAACCGGTGTCGGTCTCGTGGGTGCGGTTGGACTGGATGATCGAGGTCTTCTGCTCTTTCTGCATCATGGGTAGTTTACCACCTTTTCATAAAATTCTCCTCTGGCTGCGCCGGGGCAGGTGCCGCCTGCGGCGAGGCCAGGGAATGCGTACTGCGTACGTGGATACTATAGCACAGCCATTTCCTATTGTAAAGAATAATTTCAGGATTATCCCACATTTTTTCCACAATTTTTCCGGAATTCAGCCACGGGCCGCATGGGGAAACAACTTCCATACGGTCCTAAGGACAGCCACCCCCTTGCAATTCCCCCGGATATCTTATATAATACCCTCCGGAAAAAGAAAAAGGGAAAGGAGCCTCCATATGCAGATCATCGTCGTCAACGGCCCCCTGCCGGAAAAAGAGCAGGACGCCTGCATCCGCCTTATCACACGCCGCCACCCCGCCAGCGCTATAGACAAGCTGTATATGGAGGTCCATGAGGACCACGTGGACCTCCGCTATACCCTCCACCGCCGCCGGGAGCTGCGGAAAATGGGCGGCTACTGCATCAGCGAACCCGCCGCCTGGAACAGCGCCAAGCAGGCGGAGCAGCGGGACATGATCCCCAACCGCCTGGAGGAGGAAGATCCGTGAACCGGCAGAGGAAAACTGTCCTTCTCCTGATCCTGTCCCTGTGCCTCCTGACCGCCTGCGGCAGGGAGCCGGAGGAGCCTGCCGGGACCGCCTGGACCCCCGTCCAGATGGCCCGGGCCGTATGGGACTCCCAGCCCCCGCTGGAGGGATACGCGCTCACCTGTGACGGCGGGGACTTTGCCCCCTATCTCCGGGACACCCTGGGCATCGACCCGGCGGATGTGGCGGACGGCGCGGTCCTCTACGCCGGGGGCGTCAGCGCCCAGGAGGTCGTGGTCCTGCGCATGGCGGAGGAGGAAAACCTGCGGGACGCCCTCAAAGCCCTGAAGGACTATGCCTATGCCCGGGCCGGGGCCTTCGCGGGCTACGCCCCGGAGCAGTACGCGATCGCGGAGGGAGCCGCCACGGCAGAGCGGGGGCAGTACGCGGCGCTGCTCATCGTCCCGGACCAGGACGCGGCCCGTGACGCGCTGGCCGGATGCTTCCTCCTCCCCCCGCCGGAGCCGGAGGAGCCGCCCTCCGTCCCCTCATCCGCCCCGGCGGACCTCCCGCCCGCCCCCGAACCGGAGCCCGCGCCTGTCCCGGAGCCGGAGGAGCCGGAGAAGCCGGAAGAGCCGGAGGAACCGGAACCGGACCCCGAACCCGTTCCCGAGCCGGACCCCGGCCCGGAAGCGACCCCGGAGCCGGACCCCGAACCCGAACCGCCTCCCCCGCCCGAACCCTGGTCCTATGACCGCTCCCGCATTGTTGACGCCTGGACCTCCGGGGACCGGACGGGCCTGTATCCGGAGGACCTGGAGATCCTGGCTGTGCTGGACCAGATCCCCGCCCTCATCGCCCCGGACCTGACGGAATATGAACGGGAGCTGGCCCTCCACGACTGGATGCTGGACTGGGCGGAGTACGACCCCGGAGCCCTCAGCAGCGGCCCCGTGGGAGAGCCTATTCCCCACAACGACAACCCCTACGGCTTTCTCACAGGCCGGAAGGGCATCTGCCTGGGCTACGCCTCCACCTTCCGGCTGCTGATGGAGCTGTGCGGCATCCAGTGCCTCACGGTGGAGGGAAGCTCCCACGGCGGCACGGCGGACCACGCCTGGAATCTGGTGCGGCTGGAAGAGGAGTGGTATGCCGTGGACGTAACCTGGGACGACCCGGTGGCCTCCTCCCGGGTTCCTCCCGCCCTGGCCCATATGTATTTTAATGTAACCAGTGATTTTCTGCGGCGGAACGACCACTTCTGGGACCCGGAGGGGGTGCCGGAGGCCGCCGGAACCGCCCTGGCCTGGGCGGGATAGCCGTCCGGGAGGCGTTGGAAGAAAAAATCTGCGTATTCACAGAACTTTTACTTGCGAAACAGGGCATATTCGAGTATACTATGGTTTGTTGAGCCCACGGGCCTGTCCGGCCCCCGGCGGAATGCCGTACTGCGGGCAGGCGCGGGCGGGACGGCTGTCCCGCCGGGCAAATCAAAAAAGTTGATCGCCGCCATATCCCACTCCCGGCGGCAGAAAAGTTTGGAAGGAATGAACAACACATGAGCGCATCCAGAGAAAAGAAAAAGCGTCAGGAATTTTCGGCCAGCGGCGGGGTGGACCCCAGAGCGGCCCGGGCCGCCGAGCAGCGGGCCGCCGAGCGCAAGTCCAACATCCTCTACAGTGTGGTTGCCGCCGTTTTCGTGGTGGTTGCCATTGCCCTGGTGGTCTATAACTCCGGCATTATCCAGCGCAATCAGACCGCGGCCGTCATCGGGGGAGAGAAGTACACCGTACCCCAGGTGGCCTACTACTACCAGCAGGTGTGCAACAACTACGCCTCCATGTTTGGCCAGGAGTACCTCCAGAGCCTGAAGAGCCAGTCCTACGACGAGACCCAGACCTGGAACGACTATTTCAAGAGCGAGGCCATGAACGCCATGAAGTTCATCCACGCCGCCAAGACCGCCGCCAAGGAGGCGAACATCACCCTGGACGATGCCGACCGGGAGACCTTGAAGGCCAATGTGGACGGTATGAAGGCCAACGCCTCCGCCGCGGGCTACGGCTACGGCTCCTACCTGAAAGCGGTCTACGGTCCCACCATGACCTCCGGCATTTTCGAGTCCTGCATCGAGGACCAGATCCTTGCCAGCAAGTACGCCACCCAGTACAGCGATAAGAATTTTATCTACACCGACGAGGAGATCCAGGCCTATTACGAGGAAAATAAGAACTCCTATGACCTGATCGACGCCGCCTATGTCACCATCTCCGGCGCTCCCGAGGCCAAGACCGACGACGAGGGCAACACCATCGAGGCCACCGAGGAGGAGAAGACCGCCGCCATGGAGGCCGCCAAGGCCGCAGCCGGTGAGATCCTGGACGCCTACAAGTCCGGCGGAGATCTGGAGAAGCTGGCGGAGGAGCATGACGCCACGTATTCCACCAGCACCCCCAGCGCTTCCAGCGTGTGCGGCCAGTGGCTCTTTGACGAGGCCCGGACCTCCGGCGACGCAGACGTCATCGAAGACGAGTCCGGCAGCCGGTACTATGTGGCCGTGTTCAACAGCCGGGAGCGGAATGAGGCTCTGGACTACAGCGTCCGTCACATCCGGGTGACGGGGGACAGCCTGGACCTCCCCGAGGGGGAGACTGCCACCGAGGAGCAGCTCACCGCCAAGGCCCAGGAGATTCTGGACAGCTGGGACGGCACCGAGGACGGCTTTGCCAGCCTGGCGGAGGAGCATTCCAAGGACGGCGGCAGCAACACCAACGGCGGCCTCTATGAGAACGTGCCCAAGGGCCGTATGGTGGCCCCCTTTGAGGACTGGTGCTATGAGGAGGGCCGCAAGGCCGGGGACACCGGCGTGGTCTACTACTCCGGCACCGGCGCTCACGTGATGTACTTCGTGGGCTACGGCGACACCCCGTACTGGCACTACGCCTGCGAGAACGCTCTGCGCAGCGCCGCCCAGAGCGAGTGGCAGACCCAGCTCACCGACAGCATCACCGCCGAGGCCAACGCCGGCGGCATGAAGCTGGTCGGATAACAGCAGCAGCGATCGCGCCGGCCCCGGAGCAGATTTCCGGGGCCGGTTTTCCTGCAGGGAGGCATATATCCATGTCAGAACGTTTTTTGCGAAACGAGATGCTCCTTGGCCCCGCCGCTCTGGAGAAGCTGGCCCGGTCCCACGTGTGCGTGGTGGGTCTGGGAGGCGTGGGCAGCTGGGCGGCGGAGTGTCTGGCCCGCTCCGGTGTGGGGGAGCTGACCCTCATCGATCAGGACGCCTACGGCGAGAGCAACATCAACCGCCAGCTGGGGGCTCTGGACTCCACCGTGGGCCGGGCCAAGGCGGAGGTCATGGCCCGGCGGGCGCTGGACATCAACCCCGCCTGCGTGACCCACCCCGTCGTGGGCAAGTACGACCGGGGAGAGGCGGACCGGTTCTTCGGCCCCTACGACCTCATCGTGGACTGCATCGACCTGGTGGCCTGCAAGGTGGACCTGATCTGTCAGGCTCTGGAGCGGGGCATCCCCATCCTCTCCGCCCTGGGCACGGGGAACAAGCTGGACCCCTCCCTGCTGGAGGTGACGGATCTGAGCAGGACCCGCGGCTGTCCGCTGGCCCGTGTCATGCGCCGTGAGCTGGGCCGCCGGGGCATCCGGCACTTGAAGGTGGTCTACAGCCCCGAGGAGCCGGCGTACTGCGCCCCTCTGGAGGCCCCGCCGCCGGGACGGCGGAGCGTCCCCGGGAGCGTCCCCTGGGTGCCGCCGGTGGCGGGACTGCTGCTGGGGGGCGCGGCGGTGACGGAGCTGATCGGGGACCTGATCCCCGGGAGGGAGGAAACACGATGAACATCCGCAGAGCGGAAACGGGGGATATCCCCCGTCTGGGGGACCTGCTGCTTCAGGTGTGCCGGGTCCACCATCAGGGCCGTCCGGACCTCTTCCGGGCGGGCGGACGGAAATACACGGACGAAGAGCTGGCCGTCCTCCTGACGGACCCCTCCCGCCCCATTCTGGTGGCGGAGGACGAAACCGGGACCGTTCAGGGCTATGCCTTCTGCGTGATCCAGCCCCACCGGGGCGAGACCGCCATGGAGGACTTTACCAGCCTGTATCTGGACGACCTGTGTGTGGACGAGGCCTGCCGGGGGAAGCGTGTGGGCGGAACCCTCTACCGGGCGGTGCTGGACCTTGCCCGGTCCCTTGGGTGCTACAACGTGACTCTGAACGTCTGGTCCTGCAACCCGGAGGCCATGAGATTTTATGAAAAATGCGGCCTCCAGACGCAGAAGATCGGGATGGAAGTGATCCTGTAAACAGAAGAAGCGGCCCGGGTACGCCATGTACCCGGGCCGCTTGTCAACATCACTGGGGCGTCAGATAGGCGTCCAGCGTCCGCACATCCCCCGACACCTGATACTCGCCGCTCCCGGCGGGGAGGAACCAGCATTGGCCCTTCTTGACCTCCCGGGTCTCGCCGCCGCAGGTCAGGGAGCCCTGGCCATCGGTGAACAGCAGGGCGTGGAAGGAGGTCCCGTCACAGTCGCCCCGGAAGTCCCCCTGATAGCCGTCGGTGGTGAAGTACCGGCAGTCCCCCAGATGCTTTCCGAAGTCCAGCGCCGGAGCGGGACGGCGGTCCGTCACCGCAAGGGCCTTCTCCACATGGAGGGGCCGGGGCTTCCCGTCCGCCCCCAGCCTGCCGTAGTCGAAGACCCGGTAGGTGACGTTGGAGTTCTGCTGGATCTCCGCGATCACCAGCCCCGCGCCGATGGCGTGGAGGGTGCCGGAGGGGATGAAGAACACGTCTCCCGGCTTCACGGGCACCTTCCGCAGCACCTCCGTCAGGGTGCCGTCGGAGACGCGGCTGGAGAACTCCTCCAGGCTGACCTCCCGGTCAAAGCCATAGTAGAGAGAAGCGCCGGGCTCGGCATCCAGCACCACCCACATCTCCGTCTTGCCGTACTGCCCCTCATGCTCCAGGGCATAGGCGTCGGAGGGGTGGACCTGGATGGAGAGGTCCTTTTTGGCGTCGATGAGCTTGATGAGCATGGGGAAGTCCTCGAAGGGTTCGCAGGCGGTCCCCAGGGCCTCCTTCCCGGCCCTGTCCAGCCAGGCGCGGAGGGTCATCCCCTTGTCGGGTCCGTCCGCCAGCACGGAGGGGCCGTCGGGGTGGCAGGAGAGGACCCACGCCTCGGAGAGAGGATTCAGGCCGCTCTGGATGCCGAAATCGGTTTTCAGGCGCTGGCCGCCCCAGATATAGTCCTTGCAGGTGGGTATGAGCTGATAAGCAGGCATAGTAAAATACCTTCCTTTTCTGTGGTATCGTTTCTACTGCACCAATCATACAGGAAATTAGGCTGTCCGTCAATGGGCGAATGCCTATTTTCTCTGCGGCGCTGCGCGCCGCATGGGAGCTGTTTCTATTCGTGACCCCGAGGGCTTCTCGCCCTCGGACTCCTCGGGCACTTTTTGTGTGAACAAAAAGTACCCAAAAAGTCACTCAAACCTACGGTTTAAGAATCCCTTTCTCGGGGCCGCCTGTTCGGCGGCCAGCCTCGGCGAGGGGTTTACGGACATTGGGATAAAATGAAGAGATGCGGTGCCGCGTGAACTTCCAGTCCTTCGGGTATCTGATCTAGTGGTCTGGTAGTTGACCTACTCCGGCTGACGCCCTTTCAAAGGGGTAGAGCCATCTATGGGGATTTGTTCTAACGAAACATCCTTCAAAAAGCACGCCTGCACCAGACCTCCGCCCCCCTTGCAATTTCCCCCGCCCTGTGCTATGCTGGACCCAGCTGCCAAAACGAACCAAGGAGGAACGAACCATGACCTATGAAAACCAGCTGCGCCTCTGGCTGGACCGGGCCGGGGAGGACCCGGACCTGATCGCGGAGCTTCGGGAGGTCCAGCACGATGAAAAGGCCGTCTCCGACCGCTTCTACCGCCACCTGGCCTTCGGCACCGGGGGCCTGCGGGGCGTCCTGGGGGCCGGGACCAACCGGATGAACATCTACACCGTCCGCCGTGCCACCCAGGGACTGGCGGACTACCTTAACGCCACGGACCTGCCCAAGTCCGTGGCCATTGCCCACGACAGCCGCGTCAAAGGGGACCTCTTCGCCCGGGAGGCGGCCCGGGTCCTGGCGGCCAACGGCATCACCGCCTACCTCTACCCCCGGCTGGAGCCCACCCCCGCCCTGAGCTGGGCGGTGCGGTATCTCCGCTGCGGCGCAGGCATCTGCGTCACCGCCAGCCACAACCCCGCCCAGTACAACGGCTACAAGGTCTACGGCGCCGACGGCTGCCAGATCACCCCCGAGGCGGCGGAGAAGGTCCTGGCCGCCATGGAGAAGACGGACTGCTTCGACGGCGTGAAGCTGGCGGACTACGATACCGCCGCGGCGGAGGGCAAAATTCAGATCATCCCCGACGAGTGTCTGGACGCCTTCGTGGACGCGGTTCTGGCCCTGCGTCCGGGCAACGACGTGAGCAAGCTGAAGCTGGTCTATACCCCCCTCAACGGCTCCGGCCTGGAGTGTGTCAAAAAGCTGCTGGCAAAAATGGGCGTAACGGAGTTGACAGTGGTCCCCTCCCAGGAGGCCCCGGACGGCCATTTCCCCACCTGCCCCTACCCCAACCCGGAGATCCGGGAGGCCATGGAGGAGGGCCTGCGGCTGTGCGGCGAGGTGAAGCCGGACCTGCTCATCGGCACGGACCCGGACTGCGACCGCATGGGCGCGGCGGTGCCCGACGGCCGGGGGGGCTACCGCCTCATCACCGGCAACGAGATGGGCGTGCTGCTGCTGGACTACCTGTGCCGGACCCGCATCGCCCGGAACACCATGCCCCGGAACCCGGTGGCCGTCACCACCATCGTCTCCACGGATATGGCAACGCCGGTTGCACAGTCTTACGGCGTGGAGCTGCGCCGGACCCTGACGGGCTTCAAGTACATCGGCGAGCAGATCGGCCTGCTGGAGGACGAGGACCATACGGAGCGGTATCTCTTCGGCTTCGAGGAGAGCTACGGCTACCTCTCCGGCGCCCACGTCCGGGACAAGGACGCGGTGAACGCCGTCATGCTGGCCTGCGAGTGCGCCGCCTGGTACGCCGGGCAGGGCATGACCCTGCTGGACGCCATGAACGCCCTCTATGAGAAGTTCGGCTTCTACCGCAACGGCCTGCTGAGCAGGGCTTTCGAGGGCCAGGACGGCATGGCCGCCATGGACGCGTTGATGAAGTCCCTCCGCACTGCCCCCCCGGCGGAGATCGCCGGCTGGAAGGTCAACGGAATGACGGACTATCTGGGGAGCGATACCGGCCTCATCCCCTCCGACGTGCTGGAGTTCCGCCTGGAGGATGCCGGGAAGGTGATCGTCCGCCCCTCCGGCACGGAGCCGAAGCTGAAAATCTACCTCTCCGTCCGGGGCAGCGGCGAGGAGGACGCCGCCGCCCGGCTGGAGCGCCTTTCCAGAGGCGCGGAAGCTCTGTTGTGATCCAGCGATAACGCGGAAGAGAGCGCGGGACCTTCAAAAGGTCCCGCGCTCTCTTTAATGCTTTTCTCTCAAGAAAAAGAATTTACTGCCCCTTGATAAACTTCGCCAGCAGCCTGCACACGTCCCGCACGTCGATGGGCTTGGCCACGTGGGCGTTCATCCCGGCGTCCAGACACTTCTGCACGTCCTCCGCAAAGGCGTCGGCGGTCATGGCGATGATGGGAATGGTCTTTCCGTCCGGGCGCTCCAGCTTCCGGATGGCCTCCGTGGCCTGATAGCCCGTCATAACCGGCATCCGCAGGTCCATGAGGATGGCGTCGTAGTGCCCCGGCTGGGAGGCCTGGAACTTCTCCACGCAGATCTGGCCGTTCTCCGCCCAGTCCAGCTCCAGCCCCTCGGCGGTAAGCAGATCCTCCGCGATTTCCCAGTTCAGCTCGTTGTCCTCCGCCAGGAGTATCCGGCAGCCGGTGAGGTCGGGGTGGGATTCCTTCTTGTCCGGAATCGTCTCTCCCTCCGAGGACATAAAGGGCTTGAGCCCGTAGAAAAGGGTGGACTTGAACAGCGGCTTGGAGATAAAGCCGGAGACGCCCGCGGCCCGGGCCTCCTCCTCAATCTCGCTCCAGTCGTAGGCGGAGATGAGCAAAATGGGGATGTTCTCCCCATAGCGGCGGCGCAGTTCCCTGGCGGCGGACAGACCGTCCATCCCCGGCAGCTTCCAGTCCAGCAGAATGATATGGTAGGGGTCGCCCCGCCGGTGGGCCGCCTCCACCTTCTCCAGGGCGCTCTCCGCGTCCAGGGTCCAGTCCGCCAGGATGCCGATGGATTTCAGGGACGCCGCCGTACTCTCGCACAGCTGCCGGTCGTCGTCCACCACCAGCATGGCCCAGTTGGGCAGCACCATGTCCGCCTCCGGAACCTCCGCCTTCTCCATATCCAGAGCCACGTGGAAGGAGGTGCCCTCCCCCGGGGCGCTGGTCACTTCAATGAGACCGCCCATGGCGTCCACGATGTACTTGGTGATGGCCATGCCCAGGCCGCTGCCCTCGGTCTTCCGGACCCGGGTGTTGTCCTCCCGGACAAAGGACTCGAAGATGTGTTCCTTGAACTCCTGGGTCATGCCGATGCCGTTGTCGCTGATGGTGAAATGAATCCGGATGAAGTTCTCTCCCTTGTCCGAGGGCTCCTCGTACATGGATACGTCGATCCGCCCGCCGTCGGGGGTGAACTTCACGGCGTTGCCCAGAATATTCAGCAGAATCTGATTGAGCCGCACGCTGTCGCAGCACACATTTTCCGTGGAAATGTCATGAATGGACACATCGAAATGCTGGCGCTTTGCCCGGACCTGGGGCTGGACGATGCTGACGATGCTGTCCAGCACCTCCCGCAGGGAGACCTGGTCCACGCTGAGGGTCAGCTTTCCGCTCTCGATCTTGGACATGTCCAGCACGTCGTTGATAAGCCCCAGCAGATGCCGGCTGGAGAGGGAGATCTTTTTCAGGCAGTTCTGCACCTGCTGGTTGTCATTGATGTTGGCCGTGGCGATGGCCGTCATGCCCACGATGGCGTTCATGGGCGTGCGGATGTCGTGGGACATGTTGGAGAGAAATTCGCTCTTGGCCTTGTTGGCCCGGACGGCCTCCTTCCGCGCCTGGTCCAGCTCCTCCATCTGCTGCCGGGCCATCTGGAAGTATTTCAGGAATACCAGCACCAGCACCAGCAGCACCAGCGCGCAGGCGCCGAACACCAGATAGGTCCACCGGATTGTGAAGCCGTTGACGATGGTGTCCAGCTCATCGTAGGGCATAAAGGTCAGCAGAAACCACTCGGAGTGGGACAGCTTGTTGCAGTACACCTGCCGGGCCTCGCCGTTGACCCGGACCTCGTCGGAGTAGGTCTCCCCCTTGGCCATGGCGTCGGACAGGGCCTCGATGTACAGATCCGGGGTCTTGCCGTCCACGGAGTCGTACTGGCTGAGGACCCGCTCAAAATAGCTCTTCCGGAAGGCGTCCCCGGTGCGGATGACAAAGCTGCCGTCCTTGCGGATGATGAAGGAATAGACGTGGTTGCCGTCCTCCTCCAGGGCCAGGGTGTCGCTGATATAGGAGGCCGGGAGCCCCGCCACCAGGGCGGCGCAGGAGTGTTCCTCCGTGGGAGCGTGGGTGGCGGGGACCCCCAGGAGGATCACCCGGTTGCCCTGGGCGTCGCTGCCGATGGCGACCTTGTTCTCCCCGGAGGTGACGGAGGCCATGAAGGGCCCCGGGTCCGTCAGCTCCAGCTCCGCGCCGTACAGCATTTCAAAGGACCCGTCCGTGCGGTAATAGGCCAGATGGGTAAAATCCCGGGCCTTGGCGTTGGTAATCAGGTCCTCCTCCTGCTCCTGGCTGGCATGGGCCGCCTCGGGCAGGCCGGTCTGCACCATGGCCACCAGCTGATCCAGCCGCAGGCCGATGGTGGTCTCAAAGTGCATGGAGATCTGGTCCCCCATGCTGGACATATACAGCTGGCTGACCTCCCGGATGGTGCTGGCACTCTGATGACTCATAAAAAACGCCAGAAACGTAAAGGTCGCCAGGCTGAGGGTCAGCACCAGAATCAGGCTGGTTTTCAGAAATTGTGTCGTCTTGACTTTCGCTTTCCCGCGCATGATGCCGGGCCTCCTTCCTATCGTGTTCACCGGAGGGGCTTCACGCGCCGGCGGACTCCTGAAAAGCCCGGATGGCTGCCGTAGTCCGGGCATAGTCCTCCTTGACCTGCTCGGCCAGAGCAGGGGCCTCGGGGGTGAATCCATTGCGCAGAGCCTCGCTCAACTGGCTGCTGGAGCGGTAGAGCCTGGTAAAATCCAGATTCTGACACACGCCCTTGATGGTGTGGGCGGCCCGGAAGGCCTCCTGCCAGTTCTCCTCGGCCATGGAGCGGAGCAGCAGGTCATAGCTGCCGTCGTTCAGAAACTTGAGAACGAACTTCTGCACCATCCGTTCGCTGGTCAGCCGGCCCAGCACACCCTGATAATCGCCCTCCAGGGCGGCGTAGCATTCCTGCAAAGTCATGGCTCGTCTTCTCCTTTCTCCCCGCCGGATTCCTCTCCGGCGTCCGGACTGCCCTCAATCGGCGAAATCACCGAGAGCATATCCCGCATACTCTCGTCATAAAAGGCGTACCGTCCCCGTCCGGACCGCTTGACCTTGTAGAGGGCCTGATCCGCCGCGTGGAACAGGGCATCATAATCCGTCCCCACCACGTCCGTGGGAGCGATGCCCATGCTCAGGCAGATGGGGAACTCCTCGAACATGCTGCCGGAAATGGTGTGGTAAATACGGGAGATGACCGGGTCCAGCTCGCCCCCGTACTCCAGGAACAGCAGGAACTCGTCCCCGCCCACCCGGGCGGCGATGTCCGCGCCGCGGATGCCCTCCTGGAGCCGGTCCGCCAGGAACTTCAGCACGTTGTCGCCGAAGATGTGGCCGTAGGTGTTGTTGGCGTTCTTGAAGTGGTCCAGATCGAAGATCACCATGGCAAACTGGCTGCCGGGCCGGTCCTCGATGCGCTCAATGATCTGCTTTTTGGCGCTGGCGTGGTTGAGAAGCCCCGTCAGCGGATCGTGGGAGGCCAGCCGCTCCAGGGCGGCCAGCTTCATCTGGGAGTCGTGGATATCCACGGCCTTGCCGATGGCCCCGGTGTACTCCGGCGGCTCGTCGGCGCTCCAGGTGGCCCGGGCGATGATCCGGCACCAGCGGGACTCTCCGCCGACGACGGTCTTGCACTGGTACTTCACCACCGGCTGCGCCGGGGTGGTGTTGCGCAGGGCGGCCACCAGGCCCTCCACGCTCTCCTCGCTCATGATGCCCCGGACGCTGTCGTTATGTAGGGGGTCCATCACCGTCTCCTTCAGCCCCAGCTTGTTGGCGCCCCAGGTGTTCAGGGTCACGATGGAGGGGTTGACGGTGTATTCGAACTGGATCTCCTGGCTCATGGCGGCGAAGAAGCTGTACTTCATCCGCTCATGCTCCAGCAGCTGCAGGGTCCGCTCGGAGGCGGACAGCTCCTCGTAGTGGTGCATCTCCTGGGTTACGGAGCGCATCTCCAGCTGAGCGGTGCGGCTCTCGTCCCGGGCCTGGAGCTGCTCCGGCAGCTCGGGGGCCACCTCCTGCAGGATCTCCATCAGCAGGGGGTTGAAGGTGCCGCACTGGTTGCCCAGAATCATTTCCACCGCCTTCTCGTGGGGGAAGGCGGGCTTGTAGACCCGGGGGCTGGTGAGGGCGTCGTACACGTCGGCCAGGGCGACGATCTGGGCGGAGATGGGGATGTCGTCCCCCTTGAGGCCGTCGGGATAGCCCCGGCCGTCCCAGCGCTCGTGGTGCCAGCGGCAGATGTCCCGGGCCACCTTGATAAGGGGCTCCGAGCCGTGAATGGGCTCGGCCTCCATCATGTTGGAGCCGATGGTGGTATGCTCCTTCATGACGGCGAATTCCTCCTCGGTAAACCGGCCGGGCTTGTTGAGGATTTCCCCGGGAATGGCGATCTTGCCCACATCATGCAGGGCGGAGGCGATGCAGATCAGGTTGATGTCCACCGGAGAGAGCTGGTAGCGGTTGGTTTTCAGCACCAGGCGCCGGAGGAACAGCTCCGTCAGCATCCGGATGTGGATAACGTGCTGGCCGCTCTCGCCGTTGCGGAACTCGACGATGTGGCTGAGGATGTCGATCATCAGGGTGTTCTGCCGCTCTTTTTCGTAGATCTGGTCGGCGACCATGCTCACCAGCTTTTTCTGCTTGGCGTAGAGCAGGGTGGTGTTGACCACCCGGCGGTGGACCAGCAGGGCGTTGAAGGGGCGGGTGATGAAGTCCGTCACCCCCAGGTTGTAGGCCCGCTCGATATGGGCGGGCGCGGTCTCGGCGGAGATCATGATGACCGGGATATCCTCAATCCAGTTGTTCCGGTTCATGACGGTCAGCACCTCGAAGCCGTCCATCTCCGGCATGACGATGTCCAGCAGAAGCAGGTCGATCTCCATGTGGTGCTTCTGAATCGTGCTTACCGCCTCCAGGCCGTTTTCGGCTTCCAGGATCTCGTATTCCTCCCCCAGCATGTCCGCCAGGATGGAGCGGTTCATCTCCGAATCGTCCGCAATCAGGATTCTCTGCTTGCGCGCATGTTCTGTGTTAATGGAAGTCACATCCCTTCTTACAGCGGCCGGTCCCCCCGGGCTGCCCTGGCGGCCCGGGAGGCATGGGTACAACTATGATTTTTATGGGACAGCGCGGGCGCAGGGCGCTGTCCCGCAGTATCTGTTCAAATGAAGAACAACCGCGCTGCGGTTATTATAGCAGACTTTCCCCTCTGCGGCAAGAAGGAAGTGGAATTTTATTTCCCCGCCTGGGTCTCGCAGTAGAGGCAGCGGTAGATCCGCCTCTCCCGGTCGGTGAGCTTGAACTCCTGGGGCAGCTCCTGCTCCACGGAGGTGATGCACCGGGGGTTCTTGCAGCGCAGGACGCCGGTGATCCGCTCCGGCAGCTTCAGCTGCCGCTTCTCCAGCCGCTGCCCGTCCTTGATGATGTTCACCGTGATGTTGGGGTCTACATATCCGATGATATCCCAGTCCAGATCCAGAATGGTGTCGATCTTGATGATGTCCTTCTTCCCCAGCTTCCCGCTGGCCACGTTTTTCAGGATAGCCACCGAGCAGTCCAGCTCTCCCAGCCCCAGAATGGCGTACAGGTCCATGGCCTTCCCGGCGGCGATGTGGTCGATGACGATGCCGTTCTTGATGGAATCAATGGTCATAACGTGTCTCCCTCCTTACTGGATGCCCAGCAGCTTCATGATGAGCGCCATGCGGATATACCGCCCGTACCGCACCTGCCGGAAGTAGGCCGCCCGGGGGTCCTGGTCCACCGCAACGGAGATCTCGTTCACGCGGGGCAGGGGGTGGAGGATGCTCAGGTCCGCCTTGGCGTTCTGGAGCTTGTCCGGCGTGAGGATATAGCTGTCCTTCAAACGCAGGTAGTCCTCCTCGTTGAAGAACCGCTCCCGCTGGACCCGGGTCATATAGAGGATGTCCAGCTCCGGCATGACCGCCTCCAGATCGGTGGTCTGGGTGTAGGGGATGCCGTTCTTCTGGAGGACCTCCTTCTTGACGTAGCTGGGCAGCTTCAGCTCCTCCGGGGAGACCAGGACGATCCTGGTCCCGGCGTACCGGCTCATGGCGGAGATGAGGGAGTGGACGGTGCGCCCGAACTTCAGGTCCCCGCAGAAGCCCACGGTCAGGTTTTCGAACCGGCCCTTCTCATGGTGGATGGTCAGCAGGTCGGTAAGGGTCTGGGTGGGGTGGTTGTGGCCGCCGTCCCCGGCGTTGATGACGGGCACCAGGGAGTGCCTGCCGGCCACCAGGGGCGCGCCCTCCTTGGGGTGGCGCATGGCGATGATGTCCGCGTAGCAGGACACGGTGCGCACGGTGTCCGCCACGCTCTCCCCCTTGGCGGCAGAGGAGCTGGAGGCCTCGGAGAATCCCAGCACCTGTCCCCCCAGACTCAGCATGGCGGACTCGAAGCTCAGCCGGGTCCGGGTGGAGGGCTCAAAGAACAGGGTGGCCAGAATTTTTCCGTCGCACTTGTGGGCATAGGCGGCGGGGTCCTCGATGATCTTAGTCCCCACCTCCACCAGTTCATCGATCTCCTGGGTGGACAGCTCCAAAATGTCGATCAGGCTTCTCACGTTTTCCATCTTATTTGCCTCCTCCGATCCAGCTTTCGTCCGAAGGATCGTCCCGGAAGGCGATGAGCCTTGCGATGTCCTCCGGGCGGATATAGTTTTCCTCCGCCGCCACCTGAGCGATGACGTCGAAGGTGGTGAGGCTGACGTTCTTCACGTCCGCCGCCGCCAGCCGCTCCAGACCCTTTTTCATGCCATAGGTGAAGATGCTCACCACGCCCAGAACCTCCGCCCCGGCCTCCCGGAGGACGTTGACCACCTCGATGACGCTGCCGCCGGTGGAGATGAGGTCCTCCACCACGACCACCTTTTGGCCCTTCTCCAGCCTGCCCTCGATCTGGTTCTGCCGTCCGTGGTCCTTGTTTCCGGAGCGGACGTATCCCATGGGGAGGCCCATGATGTGTCCGGTGATGGCGGCGTGGGCGATGCCGGCGGTGGAGGTGCCCATGAGGACTTCCACCGAGGGGTATTCCTTCCGGATGGTCTCCGCAAGGGCGGTCTCCACGTCGTTTCTCACTTCCGGCGCGGTGAGGGTGAGGCGGTTGTCACAGTAGACAGGGCTCTTAATGCCGCTGGCCCAGGTGAAGGGTTCTTCCGGCCGGAAGAAGACGGCTTTGATCTTTAACAGGTCTTTGGCGATCAGTTTCGATATTGCTTCCATTCTTGTCATCCTTTCTTCTGCCGCGCCTCCGGCGCGGGGGGTGGTCGTTTCTATTCGATACCCCGGGGGCTTCTCGCCCCCGGACCCCTCGGGTACTTTTTGTGTGAACAAAAAGTACCCAAAAAGTCACTTAAACCTACGGTTTAAGAATCCCTTTCTCGGGGCCGCCTGTTCGGCGGCCAGCCTCGGCGAGGGGTTTGCGGACATTGGGATAAAATGAAGAGCTGCGGTGCCGCGTGAACTTCCAGTCCTTCGGGCATCTGATCTAGTGGTCTGGTAATCGACCTACTCCGGCCGTTAGGCCGCCGAAGGCGGCCCCAGGCTTGCTGGCGGCCGCAGGCCGCCGCACAGCTGACGCCCTTTCAAAGGGGTAGAGCCATCTACGGGGTTTCGCTCTAACGGTTGATTTCCGGGTTATCGGTCCTGCCTACCAGGTAGTCCAGCGAAACCTTGAAATAGTCCGCCAGCATGATGAGACAACGCACCTCCGGATAGTTGAGGCCCCGTTCATAGGTATAGACGGAATGACGCTTTACTCCGATAATATCTCCAACCTCTGTCTGCGTCATGCCGTTCTCTAATCGTAGTTCTTTAATTCTTTCTGCAAAATCTGCCATAATTCCTCCCAAGCATCTTGACCTAAGAAGGATTTTATTGGTTGATTTCCGGGTTATCCGTTCTTCCCACCAGATAGTCCAGTGAAACCTTGAAATAATCTGCCAGCATGATGAGACAACGCACCTCCGGATAATTGAGGCCCCGCTCATAGGTGTATATCGCATATCGTTTCACACCGATGACTTGACCAAGGGCCTCCTGGGTCATACCCTCCTCCGTTCGCAATTCTTTTATTCTTTCTGCAAAATTTGCCATAATATCTCCTAAATACACTTGACAATGTGTGGTTAACTCTCTATAATATATGTGAGTTAACCACACATTATAAGGAGTGCTTAAAATGAATCAACTAATGGAAACCCTGTTTGAACTTTTGGAATCCGAACAGCCGACAGACGCAGAGCGCCGCGCCGTGCGGGAATCGTCGGACGTGATCCAGGCGGTGAAGGAGCGTCTGACCAACGAAGAATTTGATAAATTCTGGAGTGCTGTGATGAACATAGGGGATGGCAGCGATCAGGACAGCTTCACCCTGGGCTTCCGTTTAGGCGTCCAGCTGACTTTGGAGGGCCTGCGCCCCATTGTAAAATAGAAGGGCCAGCCGCCCGAAAGCACCCAAAACGCCAGACCCTCGTGCCGAGTGCCGCGAGGCAACCAGCACCATCGGTAGAGCCGTGCGCAGGAGTAAGCACCGGCATCGGCCCAAAGCACTGACGATAGACCGGAAATCCAAAGGTCGTAGCGCAATTAAACTCCCCCGTAATCAAGGGATTCTTAAACCGCCAGGTTTAAGTGACTTTTTGGGTACTTTTTGTTCACACAAAAAGTACCCGCAGGGTCCGGGGGCGCGCAGCCCCCGGGCCGGTCAAAGCAGAAGCTTTTTCAGACCAACAAGGTCCTCTGCAATGAAGGAAGCCCCCGCCACCGCAAGTTCCTCCCGGGAACCATAGCCGTATAAGACCCCGATGCAGGGAATCCCATTCTCCCTGGCTCCCTCCACATCATGCCGCCGGTCGCCCACCATAACCACGGAGGAGGCATCCTCCGCATAACCGAGCGCCCGATGGACCACGTCCGCCTTCCTCGCCCCGTCCTCGTTGCCCAGGGGCGCGCCGCAGATATGCTCAAAATACCCTGCCAGCTCAAAATGTTCCAGCACCCGCAGGGCCTGTACCTCCGGCTTGGAGGTAGCCACCATCAGCTGCAGTCCCGCCTCCTTCAGCTCCCGCAGCAGCTCCGCCACCCCGGGATAGGGCGCGTTCTCCAGCCACCCCTTTTCCACGAAATACTCCCGGAAGACCTCCACCGCCTTCACCGTCTGTTCCGGCGTAAAGCCGTAATACTCCGGCAGGGACTCATTAAGAGGCGGCCCAATAAATTTCAACAGATTTGCAGGCTCCTCCCGGATGCCGAAATGTGCCAGTGCCCGAGCCAAGGAGTTGGTGATCCCCGGCGCGGAATCCGTCAGAGTGCCGTCCAAGTCAAATAAAACCGTTTTCCACATAAAATCAGCCCACAAATTCCTTCACACACCGCCGGTACGCCGCCACCGGGTCCTCCGCCTGAGTGACAGGCCGTCCCACGACGATATAGTCGCTCCCCAGCTCCCTGGCCTTGGCCGGAGTGGTGACCCGAACCTGATCCCCCACGTCCCCGTCCGCGAACCGTACGCCGGGGGTGACGGTGAGAAATTTTTCTCCGCAGCCCTGATGGACCTTCCCCGCCTCCAGCGGGGAGCAGACCACGCCGTCCAGCCCCGCCCCGGCGGCGCATCTGGCGTAGTGCATCACCACCTGATCCAGGGGCTCCCGGATCAGCAGGTCCTCCTCCATCCGCTCCTGACTGGTGGAAGTGAGCTGGGTCACGGCGATGAGCAGGGGCCGGGTGCCGTCTGGCCGGGTCAGGCCCTCCAGAGCGGCCTCCATCATGGCCTTTGTCCCGGCGGCGTGGAGGTTGGTCATGTCCACGTCCAGCCCGGACAGCACCGACATGGCCTTTTTCACCGTGTTGGGGATGTCGTGGAGCTTCAGGTCCAGAAAAATCTTGTGTCCCCGGGCCTTGATCTCCCGGACGATGGCGGGTCCCCCGGCGTAGTACAGCTCCATGCCGATCTTCACGAAGGGCTTTTCCTCCTGGAACCGGTCCAGAAAGGCAAGGGTCTTCTCCCTGCTGTCGAAGTCCAGTGCGATGATAACGTCCTTACCCATGATGCGCTCCTCCTATGATTTCCGTCAGACTGTTGATCCCATACTTTTCCATGACCCCCGGCAGATCCCGGACGATGTCCCGGCAGGCGAAGGGATCGGCCAGATTTGCCGCCCCCACCTCCACAGCGGAGGCTCCCGCCAGCATCATCTCAATAACATCCTCCGCCGAGGATACGCCCCCCATGCCGATGATGGGGATGCTCACCGCCTCATAGACCTGATACACCATCCGCACCGCCACCGGGAATACCGCCGGTCCGGAGAGCCCCCCTGTGCCGTTGGCCAGCAGGGGCTTTTTTGTTTTCAGGTCGATCCGCATAGCCAGCAGGGTGTTGATAAGGCTCACCCCGTCCGCCCCCGCCTCCTCGCAGGCCCGGGCCACGGCGGCGATGTCCGTCACATTGGGGCTGAGCTTCATATAGACCGGCTTTCCGGTGACCGCCTTGACGGCCCTCGTCACCGTTGCCGCCGCCTCCGGGCTGGACCCGAAGGCCATGCCGCCCCCGTGGACGTTGGGGCAGGAGATGTTGACCTCCAGCCATCCCACCTGCTCCTCCCTGTCCAGCAGGGCGCAGGTCCGGACGTACTCGTCGATGGAGAACCCGCTGACGTTGGCCATCACCGGCTTGTGGAAAAATCCCCTCATCCGGGGCAGCTCCCCGGAAATGACCTTCTCCACCCCGGGGTTTTGCAGTCCCACGGCGTTGAGCATCCCCCCGGGGGTCTCGGCGATCCGGGGCGCCGGGTTGCCGAACCGGGGTTCCAAGGTGGTTCCCTTAAAGGAGAAGGTCCCCAGACAGTTGATATCGTAGAGTTCCGCGAATTCCGCTCCATACCCGAAGGTCCCGCTGGCGGGAATCACGGGGTTGTCCAGCCGGATGCCGGACAGGGTGACAGAGGTGTCTACCATATGATCTCCTCCTTCTCCAGCACCGGACCGTCCTTGCAGATCCGCTTGTTCCCATATTTCGTCCTGCAGGAGCATCCCATACAGGCCCCGAACCCGCACCCCATCCGCTCCTCGAAGCTGAGGAGCCCGGAGGTTGCGGCTGCGTTATATACCGCTTTCAGCATGGGCAGCGGCCCGCAGGCGCAGAAGTAGCCGTACTCTTCCGGCAGGGCGTCCGTCACAAACCCCTTCACGCCATAGCTGCCGTCCACGGTGGTGACAGTGGTCTCGATCCCCAGTTCCCGGAACTTGTCCTCGTAGAAAATTTCCTCTTTCTTATTGAATCCAAGGATGGCGACGGGCGTTTTCCCCGCCCGCAGCAGGGCCTTCGCCAGCCCGTACATGGGCGGCACGCCCACGCCGCCGCCGATGACCAGAGTCCGCTCCCCGCACCTGGACACGTCGAACCCGTTCCCCAGTCCGCACAGCACGTCCAGCTCCTGCCCCTGCTCCATGCCGCCGAGGGCGGCGGTGCCCTTTCCGACCACCTTGTAGATAATGGTGATGCCCTGCCCGTCCCAGTCGCAGATCGAGATGGGCCGCCGGAGAAAGAGCCCGTCCAGCCGGATGTTGATGAACTGTCCCGGCGCGGTAATGGCCCCGGTGTCCCCCTCCAGCCGCATTTCCCAGACGTCCGCCGTCAACTGCCGGTTATATTGTATCCGGTAAATACCCTGCGTCATACTTCGTCCTCCCTCCAGACGATCCTGCCGTCCGCCATGGTCAGCAGGCACACGCCGTACAGCTCCATTCCCGCGAAGGGCGTGGCCCGCCCCATGGTCTGAAACCGCTCCGGGTCCACGGTAAATTTCCGGTCCAGATCGAACACCGTCAGGTCCGCGGGCTGTCCAGCCGCCAGAGGCGTGCCGTACCCGAACCGTTTTGCGGCGTTCCCGTTCAGCAGTGCCATCAGCCGGTCCATGGAGAGGATGCCCGGCTTCACCAGATGGGTGTATACCGCCGCGAAAGCGGTCTCCAGCCCCACCACGCCCATGGCGCTCTTCTCCAGCCCCCGGCCCTTCTCCTCCGCCGAGTGGGGGGCGTGGTCGGTGGCGATCATGTCGATGGTCCCGTCCCGCAGTCCCTCAATGAGGGCCGCCCGGTCCTCCCGGGACCGGATGGGGGGATTCATCTTGAACCGCCCGTCCTCCCGGAGGTCCCCGTCACAGAACACAAGATAGTGGGGCCCGGTCTCGCAGGTCACGTCCACCCCCCGGGCTTTGGCCTCCCGGATCAGCGCCACGCTCTCCCTGGCGGAGATGTGGCAGACGTGGTATTTGACCCCCGTCTCCTCCGCCAGCTTCAGGTCCCGGGCGATCTGTCCCCACTCGCTCTCGGAGCAGATGCCCCGGTGTCCGCGGGCCCGGGCGTAGTCCCCGTCGTGGATATACCCGCCCCGGAGGAGGCCGTTGTCCTCGCAGTGGGCGGCGACGGGCTTCCCCAGCCGCTTTGCCTCCCCCATGGCCTCCCGCATCATCTCCCCGCTCTGGACCCCCCGGCCGTCGTCGGAGAATCCGGCCACAAAGGGGGCCATGGCCTCCATATCCGCCAGGGCCTCCCCCCGCTCCCCCCGGGTGATGGCCCCGTAGGGATGGACGTGGACCGCGGCGTCCCGGGCGATGATCTCCCGCTGGACGTTCAGGGCCGCCAGACTGTCGGGGACCGGGTCCAGGTTGGGCATGGCGCACACGTGGACGTACCCGCCCCTGGCGGCGGAGAGGGTGCCGGTGCGGATGGTCTCCTTATAAGAAAACCCCGGCTCTCGAAGATGAACATGAACATCAACGAAACCGGGAAACACGGCGGCATGATGGAGATCAATGACGGCGGCGCCGGCGGCGTCCAGCCCCCTGGCGATAGAAACAATGCGCCCCTCCGCCGTCAGGAGATCGGCGGGAAGGAAGCCCTCTTTTGTAAACAGAGATCCGTTTTTCAGCAGATACTTCAACACATGCGCTCCCTCTGGTTGTAAAAAACCATTTTCACTTATTATATCGAAGGCGGCGGGCCCTGTCAACCAGAAAATTTACCGGCCATACGGGAAAAAAGGTCTTGCTCGTGACGCAGGGTAATGAGGTATACTACCCTCAGGAGGTGTTGAACGTGGACAGATACAGAGCGATCCCCCAGGGATATATGACCGCAGGCGCAGCTGCAAAGAAAATGGGCGTAACTGTCAGAACCTTACAGCATTATGACAGAGAAGGACTGCTCCCGCCGTCGGCGATAAGCGAAGGCGGCCGCAGGCTGTATACGGATAAAGACATCATCAGGCTCCACCAGATACTGTCCCTGAAGCATCTGGGCTTTTCCCTGGACGACATCAGGGACCGGTTGATCCCGCTGGATACGCCGGCGGATGTGGCGCAGGTTCTGTCTGAGCAGGCGGCTGCCGTCCGGGAGAAAATTGCAGCTTTGACAGGATCACTTTCCAGGATCGAGGCTCTGAAAACCGAGGTGCTGGAAATGCAGTCGGTAGATTTTAAGAAGTACGCGGACATCATCGTCAATCTGGAAATGAAGAACAGCTTTTACTGGCTTATCAAGCATTTTGACGGCGAAATGCTGGATCACATCCGCAGCCGGTTCGACAAAGAAAGCGGCGTTGCGTTTATGCGGCGATTCCAGCGCCTGCAAGATGAGGCGATCCAGCTGCAGGCGGATGGCATACCGGCAGGAGGCCAACGGGGACAGCAGTTTGCAAAAGAGTATTGGGCCTTGATTATGGAATTCACCGGCGGGGATACCGGCATGCTTCCGAAACTCATGCAGATGGGACAGGGAGATCAATTCGGTCAGGAGTGGACGCAGAAGCAGGCCAAGGCAAACGTCTTTATTGAACCGGCCTTGGGCGCTTATTTCGCAAACGAGGGGATAGACCCCTTTCAGGAGGAGACGATATGACGAATGCGTTGGAAGTGCGCGGACTGCGAAAAAGCTACGGCGAAAAGGCGGTCCTGAAAGGAATCGACCTGAGCGTGGGCCGGGGAGACATTTTTGCGCTGCTGGGCGTAAACGGCGCGGGGAAGACGACGGCCCTTGCATGTATCGAGGGACTGCGAAAGTACGACGGCGGGACGATATCCGTAAACGGCAGAATCGGGATACAGCTGCAGTCGGCGGCATTGCCCGCCCACATCAAAGGGGCTGAAGCCGTGGAGCTGTTCGCAAGGTGGAACCGCAAGACCGCGGACCACTCCATGCTGGCGGCGCTGGATACCGGCAGCATTGCGGGCAAGCGGTACCAGGAAATGTCCACCGGACAGAAGCGGCGGCTCCATCTGGCGCTGGCGCTGATCTGCGATCCGGACATCGTGTTTCTTGACGAACCAACGGCGGGACTGGACGTGGAGGGCCGCATCTCCCTCCACCGGTATATCCGTGAGCTGAAGGCGCGGGGAAAAACGATCGTTCTGGCCACGCACGACATGGCCGAGGTGGAGAGCCTGTGCGACAGCATTGCGATCCTGCGGGATGGAAGGATCGCCTTTGCGGGAACGGTCATAGAGCTGACGGAAAAGATCGGGAAGCACTATAACATCCAGATTCGGACGGACCAGGGCACGGAAACCTATGGGACCGGCGATATCGTGGCCAGCCTGACGGCGATCCTCAAGAGCTATCAGGAAAAAAACGCCGTCATACAGGACATCCGGGTGGACCGGGGGTCCCTGGAACAGCATTTTCTGAAAATTGCGAAGGGGGAATAGGCGATGAACGGATTTTTATATGGCGTCGCGTTGCAGTGGAAGCTGGATCTGCGCAGCCGGACCATGCTGATTACCTGCTATGCCGTTCCGCTCCTGTTCTTTGCGGTGATGGGAGGGATTTTCACGTCCGTCATGCCGGAGAGCCGGGAGACCCTGATCCAGTCCATGACCGTCTTTGCCGTTACCATGGGCGCGCTGATCGGACTGCCGCCGTCCCTGGTGGAGATATACCGGAGCGACATCAAAAACGCATATCAGGCAAACGGCGTGCCGCTGTCCCTGGGACTGGCCCTGATAAACAGCTCCGCGTTCGTGCATCTGCTCATCATGAGCGGCATTCTCTATGCGGCCGCGCCGGTTCTCTTTGACGCAAAGCTCCCGGAGCATCCGGGAATCTATTTCAGCGGGCTGGTGGTCCTGATCGCCGTATCCCTCAGCGCCGCCAGCGCCGTCGGCCTGGCCGTAAAGGATACCGCAAATACCTCCATGATCTCCATCCTCCTCTTCCTCCCGTCCACGATGCTGTCGGGAATCATGTTCCCAAAGGAAATGCTTCCGAAGGCCTTCGTCATTGCCGGAAAGTTTTTCCCCGCGGCATGGGGGTACGAATGGATGACCGCCCCCGGGTTTTCCTGGCGGACGCTCTGCCCCCTGCTGGGCATTTTTCTTGCAGCGTGTATAGTCTGCGGCATTCTGTTGAAGAGGATCCGCACCCGATGATGCTGCCCGCGTGCGCAGAGCAAACTGTTCAACAGGAAATAGATCAGGCCGGCCGCTGGACAAAGCCCAGCGGCCGGCCTGACAGCGCACGCGCCGCAGAAACCATTTTGCATCGTTTCCGCCTGAGAAAAGGTCTACCGGTTCTCCACCGCCGCGATCTTATCGACCCTCCTCTGGTGCCGCCCGCCCTCGAACGGAAAGCTCAGAAAGGCCTCCACGATCTGCCGGGCCATGAGGGGCCCGGTGATCCCCGCCCCCAGGGCCAGCACGTTGGCGTCGTTGTGCCGCCGGGTCATCTGGGCGCTCCAGGGCTCGCTGCACAGGGCGCACCGGACCCCCTTCACCTTGTTGGCGGTAATGGAAGCCCCAATGCCGGTGGTGCAGATGACGATGCCCCGGTCACACTTCCCCTCCGCCGCCGCCCGTGCGGCAGGCTCGCAGAAATCAGCGTAGTCGCAGCTCTCCAGCCCGTGACAGCCGAAATCCTCCACCTCATGCCCCTGCTCCGTAAGCCAGGAGCGCAGGTCCTCCTTCAGCGCGTACCCGCCGTGGTCGGACGCAATGGAAATTTTCATATTCTCTCTCCCTTTCAGCACATATTTTTCGTTACCGGGCGGCAGATTTGGTCAACCGCCGCAGTATAGCCCCGAACTTGGCCGCCCGCCTAGGGCTTCTTGAACATATCGAAGAAGCTCTTCCGCTCCTTGTAGTTGTGTTCCTTCAGCGTATCGCTGAACTTCCGCAGGGCCTCCTTCTGCTCCCGGTTGAGGCCCCTGGGGGTCTCGATGTGTACGGTAACGAACTGGTCGCCCCTTCCCCGGCCGTTGACCACGGGGATGCCCTTGCCCTTGAGGCGGAAGGTGGTGCCGGTCTGGGTACCCTCGGGCAGGGTGTAGGACACCTTGCCGTCAATGGTGGGGATCTCCAGCTCCCCGCCCAGCACCGCCTGGGTGAAGGTGATGGGCGCGTCGCAGTAGACGTCGGCCCCGTCCCGCCGGAAAAGCTGGTGGGGCTGGACGGTAATGACGATCTGCAGGTCCCCGGCAGGTCCGCCGTTGCGCCCGGCGTTGCCCTGTCCCCGGAGGGAAATGATCTGCCGGTCGTCGATGCCCGCCGGGATGGTGACCTTCACGGTCTTCCGCTTCCTGGTCTGTCCGGAGCCGCCGCAGCTCTTGCAGGGGGTGGAGATGACCTTCCCCTTGCCGCCGCACTTGGGGCAGGGCCCGGTGGTGGCGAAGACCCCCATGGGGGTCTGGCGGCGCTGCTGTACGGTGCCGGAGCCGCCGCAGCCCGTACAGGTCTCCGGACTGGTGCCCGGGGCCGCGCCGGAGCCCTTGCAGGTCTCGCACTGCTCCACCCGCTCCAGGGACACCTCCTTCTCGCACCCGAAAGCCGCCTCCTCAAAGGAGATGGTCAGTCCCATGCGCAGGCTGTCCCCCCGCTGGGGGCCGGTCCGGGACCGGGTCCCGCCGCCGAAGCCTCCCCCGAAGAAGCTGCCGAAGATGTCCCCCAGGTCCCCGAAGTCAAAGCCCCCGTCAAACCCGCCGCCGTAGCCGCCGTTCTGAGCGGCGTAGCTGGGGTCCACTCCGGCGAAACCGAACTGGTCGTACCGGGAGCGCTTGCCGGCGTCGCTGAGGACCTCGTAGGCCTCGTTGATCTCCTTGAAGCGCCCCTCGGCGCCCTTGTCGCCGGGGTTCATGTCCGGGTGGTTCTCCTTGGCCAGCTTCCGGTAAGCCTTTTTGATTTCCGCGTCCGTGGCGGTCTTCTGAACGCCCAGGACCTCGTAGTAGTCTCTCTTGTTTTCGGCCATAGTCTCTCACATCCAATCTCTCGCAAAACACTCCAAACGGGGCGGGGCACACATCCCCGTCCCATTTGAAGCGTATTCTGCTTACTTGTCCTGGCCGTCCTCGTCCACGACCTTGTAGTCCGCGTCGTAGAACTGCTGGCCGCCGGCATCCCCGCCGGGCTGGCCGCCCATGTCGGGTCCGGGACCGGCCTGGGGGCCGCCCGCCTGCTGGTACAGCTTCTCGCTGACGGCGAAGAACGCCTGCTGGAGGGCCTCGGTATCCGCCTTGATGGCGGCGGTGTCCTCCCCCTTGAGGGTCTCCTTCAGCTTGTCGATGGCGCTCTGGACGCTGGCCTTGTCGCTCTCGGGGAGCTTATCGCCCATCTCGCCCAGGGTCTTCTCCGCCTGATAGACCATCTGATCGGCGCTGTTGCGGGTCTCCACGGATTCCTTGATCCGGGCGTCCTCGGCGGCGTACTGCTCCGCCTCCTTCACGGCCTTCTCGATGTCGTCCTTGCTCATGTTGGTGGAGGAGGTGATGGTGATGTGCTGCTCCTTGCCGGTGCCCAGGTCCTTGGCGGAGACGTTGACGATGCCGTTCACGTCGATGTCAAAGGTGACCTCGATCTGGGGCACGCCCCGCCGGGCGGGCGCGATGCCGTCCAGGTGGAAGTGGCCCAGGCTCTTGTTGGCGGCGGCCATTTCCCGCTCGCCCTGGAGGACGTTGACCTCCACGCTGGTCTGGTTGTCGGCGGCGGTGGAGAAGATCTGGCTCTTGCGCACGGGGATGGTGGTGTTGCGCTCGATGAGCTTGGTGCATACGCCGCCCATGGTCTCGATGCCCAGGCTCAGCGGGGTGACGTCCAGCAGCAGCATGCTGGTGGAGGTGTCGCCGCCGATGACGCCCGCCTGAATGGCGGCGCCCATGGCCACGCACTCGTCGGGGTTGATGCCCTTGAAGCCGTCCTTGCCGGTGATCCGCTTCACGGCGTCCTGAACGGCGGGGATACGGCTGGAGCCGCCCACCAGAAGCACCTTGGAGATCTCGCTGCCGCTGAGGCCAGCGTCGCTCATGGCCTGACGCACGGGGCCCATGGTGGCCTCCACCAGATGCTCGGTCAGCTCGTTGAACTTGGCCCGGGTGAGGGTCACGTCCAGATGCTTGGGCCCGGTGGCGTCGGCGGTGATATAGGGCAGGTTGACGTTGGAGGAGGTGACGCCGCTCAGCTCGATCTTGGTCTTCTCGGCGGCCTCCTTCAGGCGCTGCATGGCCACCTTGTCGCCGGAGAGGTCGATGCCCTCGGCCTTCTTGAACTCGGCCACCAGATACTTCATGACGCACTCGTCGAAGTCGTCGCCGCCCAGGCGGTTGTTGCCGGCGGTGGCCAGCACCTCGATGGTCCGGCTCTCGGCGTCGATGTCCAGGATGGACACGTCGAAGGTGCCGCCGCCCAGATCGTAGACCATGATTTTCTGGTCCTCTTCCTTGTCCACGCCGTAGGCCAGGGCGGCGGCGGTGGGCTCGTTGATGATGCGCTTGACCTCCAGGCCGGCGATCTTGCCGGCGTCCTTGGTGGCCTGGCGCTGGGAGTCGGTGAAGTAGGCGGGGACGGTGATGACCGCCTCGGTGACGGTCTGGCCCAGATAGCTCTCGGCGTCGGCCTTGAGCTTCTGGAGGATCATTGCGGAGATCTCCTGGGGGGTGTAGTTCTTGCCGTCGATGGACACCCGGTGGTCGGAGCCCATCTCCCGCTTGATGGAGGCGATGGTCCGGTCGGGGTTGGTGATGGCCTGGCGCTTTGCCACCTGGCCCACCATGCGCTCGCCGGTCTTGGAGAAGGCCACCACCGACGGGGTGGTGCGGTTGCCCTCCGCGTTGGCGATGACGACGCTCTCGCCGCCCTCCATGACGGCTACGCAGGAATTGGTTGTACCGAGATCGATACCGATGACTTTAGACATGGTGTTTGTCCTCCTGAATATATGGAAAAATTTTTTATTAACAAAGGTTGGATAACCTGGGTGTTTTCTTCTGCCGCGCTCTGCGCGGCGGGGGAGTGATGCCCCGGGGCCTCCGCGGCCCCGCGCCGGGAGGCGCGAATCTAAGAAGCTGTACCAATAGGTGACGGTATGCAGATTGGCGAGGAAAATTTTTTGCCTGGCAAGGAAGAAACTCGCAGGAATCCTGACGGATTTCAAGAGTTTCTGACGCAGCCAGACGAAAAATTTTCCGTCAAGATGCGTGCCGGCGCCTATTGGTACAGCTTCTAACTGTCAGAAGCAAGCGGCGGCGGCCCGCAGGGCCGCATCAGTTGGCCACCTGCACCCTGGCAAACCGAATAACCTTCTCCCCCAGCAAAAACCCCTTCTGAAACACCTGGGAAACAACGCTCTCCCCCAGCTCCTCGCTGTCGATGTGCATCACGGCCTCGTGCCGCTCGGGGTCAAAGGCCTCGCCCATGGGGTCCAGGATGGTGACCCCCATCTTTTCCAGCACGGCAATGAGCTGGTGGAAGATCATCTCCATTCCCTTCTTGTGGACGTTCTCCTCGCCGCCCGCCTGCTGCACCGCCCGTTCCAGGTTGTCGTAGACCTCCAGGAATTTCTCCACGGTGTCCAGCCTGGCGTCCTGGTAGATGGATTCCTTCTCCTTGGCGGTGCGCTTGCGGTAGTTGTCGTACTCCGCCGCCAGGCGAAGGTATTTGTCATTCTGCGCCGCCAGCTGTCCGGCCAGGCCCTCCATCTGCTCCATCTGTTCCCGGGTGACGGTGAAGGTTTCGCTTTCGCCGCCGGGGGCGTCGGGAGCGGCTTCCTCCGCCGGGGGCGCCTGGGCCTCCTTTTCCTCGTCCAGAGGGATGTCTTTTTCTTTCTTGCTCACGATTTATTTTCCTCCTTCGGGGGCAGCTGATTGCTTTTCCCAAACATTTTTGTCAGACTCTCGGCAAAATAACTGAGCCTTGCGGCTACGGCGGCATAGTCCATCCGGGTGGGTCCCACCACGCCGATGAGCCCCCGCATGTTCTCCCCGATGTCGTAGCTGGCCACCACCACGCTGGCGTCCTTCAGGGCCTCGTTGACGTTCTCCGGCCCGATGAGGATCTGCATGGGGGTATTCTCGTCCAGCACCGGCAGCTCCGCCTTCTGATCGGTGAGCAGGCGCATCAGCTCATTGGCCCGCCCGGGGTCCTGGAACTCCGGCTGGAGGAGCAGCTGGGTCTGCCCGGTGGTATACACCTGGTTTCTGGCGCTCCGGTCCATGACCTCCCCGGCGTACTCCACCGCCAGGGACAGCGGCATGAACAGCTCCGGGGGCAGCTGGCCGGTGAGGGCCATCAGCTTTTCCCCCATGCCCTCAGGCCCGGTTTCCGTAAAGTGGGTGTTGAGCAGGTTGGCCAGTGCGGAGAGCTGTTCGGCCTCCACGGGGAGGTCCGTGCGCAGCAGCCGGCTTTTCACCCGGCTGTCCCCGGTCATCACCACGGCGATAAAGCTCCCCCCGTCCACCGGCAGCAGGTCGAAGCGCCGGACCGTGACGCCTCCCTTGCCCACCGCCGCCGCGTAGGCGGGGTAACTGACAATGGAGGAGACCAGCTGCCCCGCCTGGGCGATGACGCTGTCCAGCTCCCGCATCCGGCCCCCCAGGGCCTGACTGATGGCGGCGGCCTCCTGATCGGAGACGGAGCGGCGCTCCATCAGCTCGTTGACGTACAGCCGGTAGCCCTTGGGAGAGGGAATCCGGCCCGCCGAGGTGTGGGGCTGCTCCAGGTAGCCCAGCTCCGTGAGGTCCGCCAGCTCGTTGCGGATAGTGGCGGAGCTGAGGTTCCCGCCCATGGCCTGAGCAATGAACTTGGAGCCCACCGGTTCGGCGGCGTCAATGTACCGCTCGGTGACCACCTTCAGTATTTGCTTCTTTCTGGCGGTCAATTCCATGAATGATACTCCTTTAGCACTCTGTTCCCCCGAGTGCTAAAGGAAGTGTAGCACGATTGTTTTCATCTGTCAATACGATTTGTCCCGGGCAATTTGAACAATTTGTAAATTCACCTCCCTGGCGGGGGTACCGGCGGGTTTTCCCCCTGCACTCCTTTTCCGTTTCTGTTTCCTTTCCTGTAAAAGTCTGATTTTCTTTTTCCTTTTCTGTTACTGTTTCATTAGGTTGTCAAAGGCCATACCGCCGGGCTATATCAAAATAGTCACTGGTTTCTTTCGGTAAAACCTCCGCTTTTTTCGGCCGTCCTCCCTTCTTTCCGTTTTCATACCGGCGCTGATTGGCGTCCAGATTGGCCCGTGCGATGGCGAAGACCGCCGCCGCCCCGCCTTTCAGCGCGGGCTCCGTGCCGTCCAGGCCGTATTGGCAGACGGCCATCATGGCCTCCAGCCGCTCCTCCGGCTCCAGCAGGGTGATGGCTTCATAAAAGGAGCGGTAGAAGATAAACGAAACGCGCTTTTCCATAGGTGCCTCCCAAAAGTACAAGATACCTATGCCCCGTTTTCCCCGAAAGTTGCCCTTCCCACGGCAACCAGACAGAAAAAAAGTCTGGTTATCCCGAAAAAAACCAGAGGCGGGAGCTTTCGCTCCCGCCCCGGCTCTTTTATGCGTTTGATGAAAACTGTGCTGTATGGTACGGCAAATCAGGATAAAATACCGTTTGAAAGTCATTTTTAATGGTGGTATACTTTGCCCGCAGCCTCCCGGCAAATGCCGGTTTACAGTCGAAGGGGTTGAACAGAAGAAAAGGAGAGCAGTGATGGATCGTAACGAACTATACCAATACATACAAAATGAACAGCCGAATATCTGCCAGATCAGCGTCCTGCAAAACGGGAACGAGGTCTATGGCGCAGAATGGAACGGCTATCAGAGAACGGACTGCGCGCATATCATGTCCGCAACGAAAAGCGTCATGTCCCTGCTGGTAGGAATTGCCGTTGACCGGGGATGGATCGGCAGCGTGGAGGACAAAGTGCTGTCCTACTTTCCGGAATATCCCGTGAAACGCGGCGAAAAAACGATCAGGGATGTGACCATCAAACATCTTCTGACCATGCGCGCGCCTTATAAGGGGCACGGCGACCCGTGGACGAAGGTATGCTCCAGCGCGGACTGGACGGCGGCTTCTCTGGACTTTCTTGGAGGAAGGAAAGGCATCACCGGGGAGTTTGATTACCGGACGGTCTGTCTGCACATCCTTTCCGGCCTCCTTTACAAGGCGGCGGGGATGAAGACCGTGGACTTTGCCAACCAATACCTGTTCCGCCCTCTGGGAATACGGGAGCACGAAAATTATTACGCGGAGACAGCGGAAGAGCATAAGCGGTTCACAATAGACAAGCTGCCAAGAAAAAACGTTTGGTTCTCCGATCCCCAAGGGCTTGGCACGCCCGGCTACGGCTTGTGCATGAGCGCCGCCGGTATGGCAAAGATTGGGCAGCTCTGCCTCCAGAAGGGCGTCTGGGATGGGGAACAGATCGTGTCCTCAAAATGGATCGAGGAAATGCTCTTCCCGAGGGCGGTGACCGGCGGCGGCTTCCGGGGGATGTCCTATGGCTATCTCTGGTGGATCGTGCATCCGGAGAAAAATATTTATGCCGCCATCGGGAACAGCGGCAACGTGATCTATGTGGACCCGAACAGGAAGACCGTCGCCGCAGTCTCTTCCTATTTCAAGCCAAGGGTATTTGACCGTGTATATTTTATCGAGGACGTATTGCTGCCGTCTCTGGAATCAGACGGCGGTTTCCGCTGAGACAGCGGCCAGGTCTCCCGTCACACCCAGACCCCGAACTCCCCATAATCAAACTGTCCGCCGCCGTGATGGAGCTTCCCCGCCGCCTTCAGCTCCCGGAAGGCGTCCCGGACCCTGACCAGCAGCTCCGGGGAGGTATCCAGACTGTGATGGCCCGGGAACACCCGCCTCACCGGCAGCGCCGCCACCCGCTCCACGGAGGCCAGATAGGCCTCCGGGTCCGTGGAGGGATAGCAGGCGAACAGCACGTCCTTGTAGACCAGGTCCCCGGTGAAGAGGTATCCCTGCTCCCGTTCAAAGAAGCACATATGGCCCGGCGAGTGCCCCGGCGTGTGGAGGACTTCCACCAGCCGTCCGCCCAGATCGATGACGTCCCCGTCCCGCAGCACCCGGGCGGGCGCGCCCTGGAACAGCTCGTACTTCCCGATGTCAAAGTCCTCCGGCGGGTCGCAGCGGTCCAGGACCATTTGACGGACAGTTTCCCTGTTCAGGGGAAATTTCCCGTTCAGCCAGTCCAGTTCCGCCTCGTGGGCGCAGAAATCGGGATAGTACCTGTGGCCGCCGATGTGGTCCCAGTGGATGTGGGTGGCAGCTGCCGTCACCGGCAGGGGGGTAAGTTTTTTGACCTCCGCGGAGATATCGCAGATGCCCAGGCCGGTGTCGATGAGCAGGGCTTTTTTTGTTCCGCACAGGAGGTAGCAGTGGGTCTCTTCCCAGTGGCGGTATTCGCTGAGGATGAAGGTTTCGTTGTCGATCCTGTCAAGGGTAAACCATGGGGTCATAGGGGTCCTCCTTTTCTCATAGAGCCGGTTCTATTTGCTGCCCCGGGACCTGCGCGGCCCCGGACTCCGCGCCTACTTTTTGTGTGAACAAAAAGTAGGCAAAAAGTCACTTAAACCTACGGTTTAAGAATCCCTTTCTCGGGGCCGCCTGTTCGGCGGCCAACCTCGGCGGGGGAGTAAAGGGCCGTGCGGCGGGGTTTTTGGGGAGGCGAAGCCTCCGAATTTCAAGTACTCCTTCAGCCGCTCTGGTACTTGTAGAAGTCCGGCTGCCGCCCTTTCAAAGGGGTACTGCCCGTGGGGCGGCCTTTGGCCGCCTTAGGGTTGGGGCCGCCGTAGGCGGCCTAACACCTGCAAGGGGCACACGTCCTAACGCTACATTTTACAAGTTCGCACCCTCACCACCAGACCCTCGTGCCGAGTGTCGCGAGGCAACCAGCACCATCGATAGGACCGTGCGCAGAAGCAGGAAGTGGCATCGGCCCAAGGCACGGATGATAGACCGGAAATCTGAAGGTCGTAGCGCAACAAAATACCCCCGTAATGAAGGAAGGTTCTTAGGAAACGTAGTTTCCTAAGTGACCTTTTGGTACTTTTCGTTCACACGAAAAGTACGCCCCCGTCCCCGCCCCGGCAGGGGCGAATCTATACGATAGATAAAAGCGGGAGGCGGCCCCGCAGGGGCCGCAGAGAAGATCACCCCTCATCTCCAAAGCTCATATTGGCAAAGATCCTCTCCATCCGCTCATTGGGAAACCTCCTGTCCACAAACTCCCAGAAGGGACCGGCAGGGGGCTCCCCCTCCCTGCGGGAGGCCCAGCGGGCCACGGCGACGCAGGAAACGATCACATTGACGATCATGAACGCTGTCAGCGCCCAGGTCAACGGCTTGCCCGCCTTGCTTGGGATCTTCAGAATCCACTTTGCCATCCGGGGATACAGGTCCTTGATCCACACAATACCCAGAATCCCCCAGAACACGGAATATGTAAAACAGATCCGCCCGTTGAGATTCAGGGGAATGTTGCTGTAATCCCAGGACCTCGACCCCAGTAGCATCTCCTGTCCCCAGGAGCAGGCATACTCCAGCACGCTGCCCACGATAAAGCCTCCCAGGAAGGACCAGATGCGCCCCTTGTTGCGGTACTTGTACAGCGTCAGCGTCAAAACCACCGCCCCCGCCCCGTAGAGCAGATTAAACGGCCCATAGACCAGCCCCCGGCGGCTCTCGATGATGCCGTACCGGGCATAGGCCCACATCATCTCGATGATGACCCCGGCAAAGCTGCCCACGATGCACACCAGCAATATTTTATAAATATTGATCCCCTGGGCAAAGTGATCCGTCCGCCGCTCCTCCAGGTCGATGCCCGCGTTGGCGGGCGGATTGAGGACGTACCACTTCCGGTCCCGGCTCTTGCGCACGTCCCGGACCCGGGCGCTCAGCTCGTCCTCCAGCCCCACCACGGACTGATAGGACTGGGCCAGGGCCCTGGACGCCTGGTGGAGATGTTCCAGCTCCTCCTGGACGCCGTCCAGCAGCGCCTGTGTGTCCTCCGGCGGCTTGCCGCCGGACCACCTGGGCCCCAGGGCCTCCTCGGCCAGGCGTTCATAGTAGCGTTTTTCCAGCTCTTCTCCGGCGCGCCCTACCGCCGGGTGGACGGCGGCGCACAGCGCTTCCAGCTCCGAGGCCGCAGGCGTAATGTCCGTTTCCGCCGCCGGGGCGGGATATTTTTCCATAGCATGTTCCTCCGCTGCTTCAGTATGGGGTATACTTTACCCTGTCGGAGAGGAATTGTCAACCGCCGCTTCCCGTCTCTTCCGTCATTTTAGCCATTCCCCAACTTTTCCGGCAGAGAGGCGTTGACATAATGATGTGGAAAACCCTGTGGATAATGTGCAAAACCCTGCTGTAAACAGCTTTGCCGCCGGTTCCCCGGGATTATGGCCGCCGGCGGTCCGGTCACTTTTGGGAAAGTTGTGCCTGTTTTTTGCAATGGGGAGTATATATCACGGGGGCACTTGCCTTTTGGAGCAATTCCCTGTATAATACTACCTGCTATTCTACAAGTCTGCGAGGAAACTGCTTTTGGACAGAACACAAGTGGTCCTCCCCGCCGGAGAGATCCGGCGGCAGGAGGAATTTACCCGGCGGCTGGCCGCCCTTCTCCGCCGTCCGGACCGGCAGCTGCTGGCCATGGTGGACACCTACGGCTGCCAGCAGAACGTTCACGACAGCCAGCGCATCATGGGGATGCTCCGGGATATGGGCTGCGGCTTCACCCGGGACCCCTTTGCGGCCGGGATCATCGTCATCAACACCTGCGCCATCCGGGAGAACGCGGAGAAAAAGGTCTTCGGCGCGGTGGGCCAGCTGGTCCACGCCAGGGAGAAAAACCCGGACCTCATCATCTGCCTGTGCGGCTGCATGGCCCAGCAGGAGGTGGTGGCGGCTAAAATCAAAAGCTCCTACCGCCATGTGGACCTGGTCTTCGGGCCTCAGGCCCTGTGGAAATTTCCGGAGCTGCTCTACGGCGTGTATACGGACCGCAAGCGGACCTTCTCCATCGCCGACGAACACGGGACCATCGCCGAGGGACTGCCGGTGGTCCGGGAGAGCGGCGTAAAGGCATGGGTATCCGTCATGTACGGATGCAACAACTTCTGCTCCTACTGCATCGTGCCCTACGTCCGGGGCCGGGAGCGGAGCCGGGAGGCGGACCACGTGCTGACTGAGGTCCGCTCTCTGGTAGAGGCGGGATACAGGGAGATCACCCTCCTTGGCCAGAACGTAAACTCCTACGGCAAGGATCTGGACAAGCCCATGGACTTCGCGGACCTGCTCCGGGAGATCGACAGGATCCCCGGGGACTATCTGGTCCGGTTCATGACCAGCCACCCCAAGGACGCGGGGCGGAAGCTCTTTGAGACCATGGCGGAATGCTCCCACGTGGCCAGACAGCTCCATCTGCCGGTCCAGTCCGGCAGCAGCCGGGTGCTGAAGGCCATGAACCGGGGCTACACCCGGGAGCAGTATCTGGAAAAGGTCCGCATGGTCCGGGAGGCCATGCCGGACGTGGTCCTCACCAGCGACATCATCACCGGCTTCCCCGGGGAGACCGAGGCGGAGGCCATGGAGACCGTCTCCCTCATTGAGGAGGTGCGCTATGACGCCCTCTTCACCTTCATCTACTCCCCCCGGCCCGGCACCCCGGCGGCGAAGCTGCCGGACCCCGTATCCCGGGCGGAAAAGCAGGTCTGGTTCGACCGCCTCCTGGACGCCCAGAACCGGATCTCCGGAGAACTCCACCGGGCCTATGTGGGAAAGACCCTGCGGGTCCTGGCGGACGGGGAGAGCGGAGACCCGGACTGGCCCCTCTCCAGCCGGACGGCGGGGGGGCGGCTGGTCCATCTCCGCGGGGACGGCTCCCTCATCGGGCGGTATGTGGAGGCGAAAATCACCGGCAGCAATACCTGGGCGCTGTTCGGAGAGGCACTATAAAGAAACAGGTGTTTCACGTGAAACACGCGGACGTCTTTTGACCTCCAGAAGGAGGGTGCAGCGGGAGAAGAGGCGGCGGAGTTCCAGGGCGTCCACCTGCCGGGCCTTTTCCGCGTAGTCATGGAACATGCGGCGCTGCTTGCGGGTCATGGCGAAAACCAGTTCCTTTTCCGCTTCCGCGCGGGCCGTTTTGGCGGCCTGGTATTCCTCGTCCTCCTCCAGAGCGGCATATTCGGCATCATATATATCATAAAATAATTGGCTGATGAGAGTCATTTTGTATCCCTCCTGCATCTGTAAGCACAATTGTGCTTTTGATCGTATTGTATCATGCACATTCGTGCTTGTCAAGAGGAAAAGAGAGCTTATGACATTTCCAGAACATTTATTAAAATTGCGGTTGTCTCGCGGGTTTTCTCAAGCAGAAGCGGCGGAGAAGGCCGGAATTGCCCTGCGGACATATCAATATTATGAGCGTGGGCAGCGAGAGCCGGTGCTGTCCACCCTGATCGCGCTGGCGGACTTTTATGACCTGAGCCTGGACGAGCTGGCCTGCCGGGAGAGGAAGCGGAAAACCCGGAATTGACAAAATCCGCCGCCTTCGGTATAAGAAAAAAGCCTCCCGCAAGGGAGGCCGGAAGGGCGCTGCAATCATACGGCCGGCGGTTTGGCTACATCCTCCGGGAGGAGGCGTTAGGCTGCCCTAAGGGCAGCCCCAGCCCTAAGGCGGCCTTTGGCCGCCCCACGGGTGAGGCTCATGCGTATTACATTTCATGTGAGGGACTACACAGTCACGATCATGATTAAGAGACGCAGAAACCGCCACTCTGCCAAGTGACGGTTTCCTGTTGAGAAACTGATTTACTTGCTGCTGAGCTGAACCGCTGATCCGCAGTTGCCCTTCTGTTATTTATTATAAAGCAGGGCGGCGGGTTTGTCAAGGGTGAGGCGAGACTGAAAACCAAAGGGACCGGCTCCGCCCGGTGTTTGGCCGCCGCACGGTCTACAGCTATAGGATTTCAATAAAAAAACAGCTTCCTGCCGCCCGCGGGGCGGTGGGAAAAGAGAGGATGACGAACGATGCCCGCAGATACCACCCCCATGATGCAGCAATACCTGAAAATAAAAGAGGAGAACAAGGACGCCATCCTCTTCTTCCGCCTGGGCGACTTCTATGAGATGTTCAACGAGGACGCCATCGTGGCCAGTCAGGAGCTGGACCTGACCCTGACCTCCCGGGACCGGGCGAAGCCCGAGGACGAGCGCACCCCCATGTGCGGCGTCCCCTACCACTCCTGCGACGGCTACATCGCCCGGCTCATCGCCAAGGGCTATAAGGTTGCCATCTGCGAGCAGATGGAGGACCCCGCCGCCGCCAAAGGCATCGTGAAACGGGACATCATCCGGGTGGTCACCCCCGGCACCGTGGACGCGGCCATGCTGGAGGGGAATCAGGCCAACTACATCTGCGGCATCTACATCGACGAAAACAACGCCGGGCTGTGCTTCTGCGACATCACCACCGGGAAGACCCACGCCACCGCCTTTACGGGGCCGGAGCGGGTCAACCACGTGATGAACGAGCTGGGCCGCTTCTCCCCCGCCGAGGCCCTCCTGAATGAGGGGGCCTGCGAGCAGGGGGAGCTTGCCGCCCTTTTGAAGGAAAAATTCAACTGCCGGGTGGAGCGGGGCGGCGCGGCCCGCTTCCAGCCCGAGGCGTGCCGGAGGCTGGTGGAAAAGCAGTACGGCCGGGAGGCCGCCGGGGCCCTGCCCCAGGGAAATCCCGCCGCCCTGCTGGCGCTGGGGGGGCTTTTGGGCTACCTGTACGAGACCCAGAAAACGGACCTGAGCCACTTGAGCGATCTGGAATACTACGAGCAGGGCCGGTTCATGGAGCTGGACCTGAACACCCGGCGGAATCTGGAGCTTACCGCCACCCTCCGGGGCAAGGAGAAGCGGGGGAGCCTGCTGTGGGTGCTGGATAAAACGAAAACCGCCATGGGGGGACGGCTGCTGCGGAGCTGGCTGGAGCGCCCCCTGCTGAACGTGGCCGCCGTCAACCGGCGGCTGGGGGCTGTGGAGGCTCTGGTGAAGGATGCCATCGGGAGGGAGGAGCTGATCTTCGCCCTGCAGGGCATCGGGGACATGGAGCGGCTCATCGGGCGCATCGTCTACGGCAGCGCCGGAGGACGGGACATGGCCAGCCTGCGCGCGGCGCTGGAGAAGCTGCCGGAGCTGCGGGAGAGACTGACACCCTTCTCCGGAGGACGGCTGGGAGAGCTGGGCCGGGAGCTGGATGTGCTGGAGGATGTGTACGCCCTGCTGTGCCGGGCCGTGGTGGACGAGCCGCCCTTCTCCGTGCGGGAGGGGGGCGTCATCCGTGACGGATACGATCAGGAGGTGGACCGGCTCCGGGACATCCTCAGCGGCGGCAAGGGCGTTATCGCCGGCGTGGAGGCCCGGGAGAAGGAGAAGACCGGCATCAAGAGCCTGAAGGTGGGCTATAATAAAGTATTCGGGTACTATATCGAGGTCAGCAAAAGCTACTACGATCTGGTGCCGGAGACGTATATCCGCAAGCAGACTCTGGCCAACTGCGAGCGGTTCATCACCCAGGAGCTGAAGGATCTGGAGCATACGGTGCTGACGGCCAGCGACCGGCTGACGGCGCTGGAGTACGAGCTGTTCACCAGGCTGCGGGAGCAGGTGGGGGCTCAGATGGGGCGCATACAGGCAACGGCGGCGGCGGTCGCGCAGCTGGACGCCTTCGCCTCACTGGCCGCCGTGGCGGCGAAGAACGGGTACTGCCGCCCGGTGATGGACGAGAGCGGCGTTATCGAGATCCACGACGGACGGCATCCCGTGGTGGAGCAGGTGCTGAAAACCTCCCTGTTCGTGCCCAACGATACGTATATGGGGGAGAAGGAGGACCGGATCGCCATCATCACCGGGCCCAACATGGCGGGAAAATCCACCTACATGCGGCAGGTGGCCCTCATCACGCTGATGGCCCAGGTGGGGTCCTTCGTGCCCGCCCGGGCGGCCCGGATCGGGGTGGTGGACCGGATCTTTACCCGCATCGGGGCCAGCGACGATCTCAGCGCGGGGCAGTCCACCTTCATGGTGGAAATGACTGAGGTGGCGGACATCCTGAAGCACGCCACCGGCAGGAGCCTCCTTATTCTGGACGAGATCGGGCGGGGCACCAGCACCTTTGACGGCATGAGCATCGCCCAGGCGGTGCTGGAACACTGCGCGGACAGGAAAAAGCTGGGGGCGAAGACCCTCTTTGCCACCCACTACCACGAACTCACGGAGCTGGAGAACACTCTGCCGGGGGTGAAGAACTACAACATCGCCATCAAGAGCCGGGGGGACGATCTGGTGTTCCTGCGGCGCATTCTCCCCGGCGGGGCGGACCGGAGCTACGGCATCGAGGTGGCCAAGCTGGCGGGACTGCCGGAGGCGGTGGTGAAAAAGGCCCGGACCATTCTCAGGGAGCTGGAGAGCCAGTCGGGGAAGACCCCGCCCCTGCTGGCCGCGCCCAGGGAGGAGCAGGTGTCCATGGCGGCCATCTCCGAGGCGGAGGTCATCGACCGGCTGCGCCGGGCCCAGCCCGACGCCATGACGCCCATCGAGGCCATGGGGCTGCTGTATGAGCTGAAGCAGAAGCTGTCGTGATTCTTTTTCCTGAAAGGAAAAGAATCGGAAAGAACTTTGAAGCTGTATTCATGGACGGCGTTAATGGGAGAAGGAGGGCGGAGATATGGCGAAGAGCGGCGCCGGGGGGACCGGCATGACCTCCGGGGAGAAGCTGCTGGGGGGCGTGGTGCTGGCGGTCTACGTGTTCGTCCTGCCCCTGACGGCGGAGTGGCTGTTCAATGGGGCGGAGCGGCTTTTCGGGGTCTCTCTGGACCGGGGGCTGCGGGACGCGGCGTACTATGCCGTCCTTTTTGGACTTGTGCTGATCGCTTTCTGGGGCTTCTTTGGCAGGAACACACGGGCGTTTTTTGACCGTCCCTGGCAGGTGCTGGGCACAGCCGGGGTAGGGATGGTGGCTTTTTACGGGCTCAACGAGCTGGTCTGCCGGATACTGGGGCTCCTGAACGCGGGACAGGTGAATCTCAACGATCAGGCGATCCTGACGCGGCTGGGGACCTCGCCCCGGAGTACGATCCTGATGGTGGTTTTTCTGGCCCCCGTGGTGGAGGAGGCGCTTTTCCGGGGATATGTGTTCGGGAATCTCCGGGAGTACAGCCGGGGAGCGGCGTATCTGGCCTCCTGTCTGGTTTTTGCTTTAATCCATGTGTGGCCCTTTTTTGCGGAGAGCTGGGATGTGGGCTGTTTGATGGTGATGGGGCAGTATCTGGTCCCCGGGGCGGTGATGGCTTGGGCTTATGAGAAGTCCGGGAGCCTGTGGGGGAGCGTTCTGCTGCACTGCGCGGTGAATGGACTGGCGGTGTGGGGGGCGTGAGGCCGGCCGGGGGAGTAGTTTCCGGACGCCGCCGGGCAATGAAGAGACAGGAAACGCGGGGCATGGCGGCGGCTGTGCCCCGTATTTTGCAGTGGCAATCGGAAAAGGATTGTGGTAGAATCAATTGATTAATCAAAGCATGTCACAGTGCTTTGCTGTTGAAAGGAGGCGGCCGGCATGAGAACATATCAGAAGAATATGAGCCGTAACAGATCCGGAACAGATGAGGTGAGTAACTATTACTTCCGAAATAATATTAACGGATCGAAGCCTGTGCTTCAGGAAGGACTTATATGCTGAAATTGAAATATCTGCATGAGAATTACGGCCTTGCAAGGTTCGCCCTGGAAAATTGGGAATACGATGCAGAGACCCTTGACGGTCATCTGCAGCGTTTCCGCATTTCATCAAATGCGATCTACCCGTTCCTGTGGCAGGGAAACATGCGGTTTCTGCGTTTGTCTCCGGCACCGGAGAAAATGAAAAATAATCTGGAAGGGGAATTGGAATTTCTGCGCTATCTGCAAAGCAGGGGTTACCCTGCTGTGGCTCCTGTAGCGTCTAGCTCGGGGGAATTTGTCGTTACGCTTGATTCCGTTTGGGGAAAATATTATGCAAGCGTTTTCGAGGGCGTTGACGGAAAGCCTGTTGAGGATACCGGCTGTGACGATCATATCGTGTATGCATACGGAAAAGCTCTTGGGCAGCTTCATATATTATCCGCCGAGTATTCTCCGGAAATCAGAAAATGGACATATTGCGATGCCCTGCAATGGATCGGGAAGGTGCTGGAAGAATACCATGCGCCCAATAAAATGCCGGTCGAGTTGGAGAAAGTCCGGCGGGCGCTGAACGGGCTGCCCCAGACAAAAGATTCCTTTGGACTGGTCCATTATGATTTTGAGCCGGACAATGTATTTTGGGATGAAACCAGGCAGCGCTGTACTGCTATCGACTTTGAAGATGGTATGTATCACTTTTTTCTGGTCGATCTGGAGCAGGCTCTGGACGCGCTGCTGGAAAATGTTCCGGCAGACAGGCGGACGGCTGCGGAAGCCGCTTTTCTGCGCGGGTATCAGAGTGTAAAAATGCTGGAGCCGGATTATGCCGGAAAGCTGAAGCTGATGCGGCGGTTCTGCGATTTGTACGCTTATGCAAGGCTGATCCGCTGTGTTGCCGGGGAATATCCTGATGAACCCGGCTGGATGGTCCAGCTGAGAGAGAAGCTGCACGGGAAAATCAAACTTTTGGAAAACGGTGTGGCGGGCTAACCGCTCCGGACCTGTCCGCGTACCGTTCGCCCGATCCGCCGCCCGCGCCGCCATGTTTTTCTTGCATTATTCCGCGTTCTGTGATATAACAGCCCCAATACCCGCTTCCTGCGAAAGATGATTATTGAAAAGCCAGGAGATCGAAATGGAAGACCACCCCTACCACTTTTTTTCCCCGGACGAGCTGGATCAGCTGGAGCGCATTGAGGAGGCCGGCCGGGCCAATGAATATCTGTACCGTATTCTGGACATCGGTCAGTACATGCTCCAGTGCGGCGGCGAGGTCAGCCGGGTGGAGGACAGCATCCGCCGCCTGTGCTTGGCCTTCGGGGCCGAGCGGGCCGATGTGTTCACCATCACCTCCTCCATCGTAGTCACCATCTACGCCCGCCGGTTCGGGGCGGTGACCCAGACCCGGCGGATCACCGGCAGCGCCTACGACCTCTACCGGCTGGAGCAGCTCAACCAGCTCAGCCGGAGGATCTGCGCCGAACACTGGTCTCTGGAGCAGACCGAGGAGGCGCTGGAGGCCATCCGGTCTGCCCGGCAGTACGGCTTCGGGGTCCAGCTGTTTACTTACGCGCTGGTCTCCTCCTCCTTTGCCCTCTTCTTCGGGGGGAGCCTGCTGGACGCGGCGGCCTCGGGAGTCATCGGCGTGGTGCTGAAATTTCTGGACCGGGCCATCCGGAGGACGGAGGCCAACGCCTTTTTGTCCTCCCTGCTGTGCGCCTGTCTGGGGGGCCTGCTGGCGGGACTGGCGGTGAAGCTCCGCCTGGGGGACGACGCGGGCATGATCTCCATCGGCAACATCATGCTCCTCATCCCCGGCGTGGCCCTGACCAACTCCCTGCGGGACATGTTCAGCGGAAACACCATCTCCGGACTCATGCGCTTTATCGAATCCATCCTGCTGGCCCTGACCATCGCCTTCGGCTTTGCCCTGGCGGCGGGGCTGTTATAAGGAGGCGGCGATTATGGATATGTTGATACAGCTGGTCACCGCCTTTACCGGGTCGCTGGGGTTCGCCCTCCTGTTCCATGTGCGGAAGGAGAAGCTGCTGCTGGCCAGCCTGGGGGGCCTGCTGGCCTGGGGGGTCTATCTGCTGATGGGTCTGGCGACAGATCAGGAGGTGGTGCGCTATTTCGCGGCATCGGTGGTACTGACGGTATACGCCGAGTTTCTGGCCCGGGCGGTGAAGTGCCCCGCCACCCTGTTTCTGGTCACCGCCTCCATCCCCCTGATCCCCGGCGGGTCCCTCTACCGGACCATGGAATGCTTTATGACCAGCGATCTGGAGGCGTTCTCCGCTCAGGCCCTGACCACCGTGCTGCTGGCGGTGGCCATCGCCGTGGGGATGCTGTTCCCCACAGCCATCTTCCAGCTGGTGCGCCGCGCGCGCATCAAAAAGGCCCCGGAAATACCGGGGCAGGAAAGGAGCCCCCTGTCATGAAATGGCTTGCCCTGCACATCGACACCTCCCCCGCCGGTCTGGAGCCGGTGGAGGCCGCACTCAGCGCTCTGGGCATCGACGGACTGGTCATTGAGGACGAGACCGATTTCCGCCGGTTCCTGGAGCAGAACAAACAATACTGGGACTATGTGGACGAGGAGCTGGACCGCTCCATGACCGGCAAGTGCCGCATCACCTTCTACGCCGAGGAGTCGGAGGCGGGGTTCGGCCAGGTGGCCGCCGCCCGGATCGCCTTGGCGGGACTGAAGGAGAAGCACCCGGAGTACGCGCCCCTGCTCATGACCATGGAGGGCGTCGAGGACGCGGACTGGGAGAACAACTGGAAGGCGTTCTACAAGCCCATGGAGATCGGGGAGCGGCTGATGGTCATCCCCGACTGGGAGGAGGCGGACCCCAGAGGCCGCGCCGCCCTGCGGCTGAATCCCGGACTGGCCTTCGGTACCGGGGGCCACGCCACCACCCGGCTGTGCCTCACCGCCCTGGAGAAGATCGTGGAGCCGGGGATGAAGGTGCTGGATCTGGGGTGCGGCAGCGGCATCCTCTCTATCGCCGCCCTGCTGCTGGGGGCGGAGAGGGCCTTTGCCTGCGACATCGACGATAAGGCGGTGGACGTGGCCTATGAGAACGCCGCCCTCAACGGCGTGGACCGGGAACGGTACGCCGTCCGGGCCGGGGACGTGCTGAGCGACGCCGGGCTGCGGAAGGAGATGGGGACGGGCTACGACGTGGTCGTGGCCAACATCGTCTCGGACGTCATCATCGCTCTGGCGCCCGCGGTGCGGGGGCTGATGAAGGAGGGCGGGAGGTTCCTGGCCTCCGGCATCATCGACAGCCGGGAGGAGGAGGTCCGCGCCGCGCTGGAGGCGGCGGGGCTGACCGTGGAGGAGGCCCGGGCCAGCGAGGGCTGGGTCAGCTTCCTCTGTAATTAAGAGGGGTATCGTACATGTCATATCAACGGGATTTTACCATAGGGCTCCGGGAGACACAGGATTTCTATCTCTCTCTTGTGCTGGGGCGCTGGCGGAAGGGCATCGCCGGGTTCGGCCTGGTGGGCGCGCTGGCGGCGCTGCTGTATACGATGAATACGGCGCTTGCGCTTCCCGTGCAGGCGGCGGCGGTACTGGCCGGGGCGCTGGCGGGCGCGGGGATCACTGCGGCCGTGGTGTCGCTCTCCACGCTGGGGAAGGTCCGGGAGCAGGTCCGGCGCTCGGGCCGGGAGCGCTACGTTCAGGAGACGGAGATCAACGGCTTCGGCGTTCACGTCACCGTGGGGAAGGACCGGGCAAAGATGGATTTCATGGACCTCCTGCGGGTGCAGGAGACCCGGAAGGCGTTTTACCTGTTCCTCTCGGCGAATCAGGCGTGGATACTGCCGAAAGCGCAGATGGAGGAAGGGGACTGCGCCCGGCTGCGGGGGCTGTTCTCCGCGGTGATCGAGAAGGGGAAGCTGAACATCAAAGGGAGCCGGTAGTCCGGACGGAGAGCGCCGGATGCGGGAAACAGGGGAGGACGAAGGTCCTCCCCTCAGACTGTCAAAAAAGCCCTCTGCAAGAGTTTGCCGCCCGCAGGCGGCAAAAAAATCTAATCGTTTTTCCCGCGGCGTGTACGTGGGAAAAACACTTTGCGCGGAGCGAGCGTCGAATTGTGCGCCCACGGGCGCACAACCGAGGCGCAGAGCGAAGCGAAACCCTTCTCAAAAAAGATGCAAAGCATCTTTTTTGACACGCTGAGGGGAGGACGAAGGTCCTCCCCTGCGCTTTCCGTTACAATTCCATTACGAATGGGCCGGAACCCTTGCAATATTCTCCGCCATCGGGTAAAATTGGGACGGAATAGATAGAGAACGGCCGGATCAGACGGCCTGACGGATAAACCCACGCTGGAAAGGATCATCGCTATGAGAAAAAAACTGCTTGCCCTGGCACTGGCCGGACTGCTGTGCCTGGGCTTTGCTCCGCCCGCTCACGCGGCGGTTGAGGAGCTGGTCAGCCTGCGGGTGGACGAGGTCGTCGCCTACAGCGGCGAGGAGGAGGCCTACACCGTGCGGGAGGATGGGCTGTACGGCTTTTACCGCACGGACGGCAGCGTGCTGCTGGAGCCCAATTACGCCGCCGTGGGCCCCTTCAGCGACGGCATGGCCGCCGTCTCCCTGTCCGGGGACTGGGTGGAGGGCTCCGGAAGCACTCCCCCCCGCTTCCGCGGCGGCCGCTTCGGCTATGTGGACGCCGGCGGCGTGCTGACGGTCGCCATGCAGTACCGGCAGGCCTTCCCCTTCTCCGAGGACCGGGCTTTCGCGGTGGACGGCTCCGGCACCCTGGTGCTTCTGGACCGGACCGGCCGGGAGCTGGCCTCCTTCCCCCAGGCGGAGCTTTGGGCGGGGGAGAGCGTACGGCTCAGCGAGGGGCTGGCCGTTATCCCCGTGAAATGTGAGGAGGAGACTCCGGCGGAGGAGGAAACCGCCCGGGCCTATCTTGTGGTGGACTCCGGCGGCCGGGAACTTTTTACCCTGACCGATGCCTGGGTGGATTTCATGGGCGGCTACCACAGCGGACGCATTGCCGCGGCGGAAACCGGGGAGTGGACCGAGGATGAAGCGGGCAGCCGGAGCTTCACCGCGGCCTCCGGCGCCTGGGGCTACCGGGACGAGGCGGGTGAGCTGGCGATCCCCTTCCAGTTCGAGGAGGCCGCGCCCTTTTCCGGCGGGCTGGCCGCCGTATGTCTCCGGGGAGAGGACGGCGAGACCCTCTACGGCTTTGTCTCCCCTGAGGGCGGGATGACCGTCCCGGCGGAGTACGATGGGGCCCGCTCCTTTGACGGCGGCACCGGCGCGCTGCTGCTGGGGGACAACTGGGCCTATGTGGACCAGGAGGGCCGGCTGCTGACGGATTTTCTCTATGAAGAGGCGGGACCCTTCCGGGACGGAATCGCCCTGGTCCGCTCCGGCGGACAGCTCCAGGCCATCAGCGAGCGGGGCCGGATCCTCTTTACCGCCAGTGCCGGCCGGGGGCTGGCGTTCAGCGGCGGCGTGACCGTCCTGCAGGAAGAGGAGGACGGCGCCTGGGGCGTGTGCGGCGAGGACGGCGAGCTGCTGGTCCCCTTCGAGTACGAGGAGGCCTTCCACTGGGACGGCTACCTGTGGCTGAAGCGGGGCGAGCTGTGGCGGGTCTACCGGACGGAGGACGTGATCGAGGCCAGCCAGACCGCGCCGGAGGGCGAGGCCGCAGGAGTGGGCGCTTTCCTGGATGTTCCGGCGGACGCCTGGTATGCCGCGGCGGTCACCTGGGCCACGGACCATGACGTCATCACAGGCACCGGCGGAAGCCAGTTTTCCCCGGACCGGTCCTGCACCACGGGGGAGATCATCACCTTCCTCTGGCGCGCGGTGGGCCGTCCGGAACCGGAGAGGGAGGAAAATCCCTTTACCGACGTGTCCGCCAGCCACTACTACTATCAGGCCGCCCTGTGGGCCTATGAGAACGGCATCGTCTCCGGGGATGTGTTCGGCGCGGCGGAGCTGTGTTCCCGGGGGATGGCGGTGACCTATCTCTGGCGTCTGGCGGGCAGTCCCGGAGGGTATTTCCCGGTGTTCGCGGACGTGGATATGGATGCGGTCTACGCCCAGGCGGTATCCTGGGCCCTGTCCGAGGATATCACGGGAGGCAACGGCGGAGGCTTTTTCTCCCCTGACGAGATTTGCAGCAGAGGACAGATTGTGACCTTCCTGTACCGGTATCTGGTAGAGGACTGACGGATAATGACAGAGGGAGACGGTGTTGCCGTCTCCCTTTTTTGCGTGCAGGGCCCCGCCCTGGGTAGACAGGAGGGGAAATCTGTGTTATAGTCGAAGCAGCTGAGAATCGGTAAGAAGGAGGCGATGGCCGGGTATGGCGCGGCTGGAGGACAAAAAACTGTTTCTGCTGGACATGGACGGCACGATCTATATCGACGAGGACCTGTTTCCGGGAACCATTCCCTTCCTGGACGCCGTCCGGGAGAGGGGGGGACGGTATCTGTTCCTGACCAACAATTCCTCCCGGTCGGTGGACGCCTATATCAGCAAGCTGGCGCGCATGGGCATCCCCTCGGTCCGGGAGGATTTTCTGACCTCCGTGGACGCCCTCATCGCGGATCTGGCGGGGCGGCCGCCCTTCCGCAAATGCTACGCCTTCGGCACACGGACCTTCCGGCAGCAGCTGGCGGAGGCGGGGGTCCCCGTGACGGACAGGCTAGAGGACGATATTGACTGTCTGCTCATGGGGTTTGACACGGAGCTGGTCTTTCAGAAGCTGGAGGACGCCTGTATCCTGCTGAACCGGGGGGTGGAGTATATTGCCGCCAATCTGGACTGGGTGTGTCCCACCTGGTACGGGTCCGTGCCGGATGTGGGGTGCGTGTGTGAGATGCTGTTCAAGGCCACCGGCCGGCGGCCCCGGGGCATCGGGAAGCCGGAGCCTGCCATGCTCCGGCTGGCTTTGGAGCGGACCGGGTTTACCGCCGGGGAGGCGGTGATGGTGGGGGACCGGCTGTATACGGATATTGCCTCCGGGATGAACGCGGGGATCGATACCGTCTTCGTTCTCTCCGGGGAGGGGACCGCCGCGGACGCGGCGGCGAGTTCTTTCCGGCCTACGTGGGTTTTTGAGGATATTGCGGCGATGCACCGGGCATGGGCAGAGGGGTGATGATGCCGCTGCGCGGCGGCGGCTTTTTGGTTCTGCGGCCCGGAGGGCCGCCTCCGCTTGTTTCTATTCGTTGCCCCGGGACCTGCGCGGCCCCGGACTCCGCGCCTACTTTTGCCACGCGGCAAAAGTAGGCAAAAACGCGCTTAAACCTGACGGTTTAAGAATCCCTTGATTACGGGGGTTATTAGTTACGCTACGACCTTCGGATTTCCGGTCTATCGTTGGTGCTTTGGGCCGATGCCGGTTTGTACTTCTGCGCACAGTTCTATCGAGGGACGTCATTGCCGCTTCGCGGCAACGACCGTCCCGGCAGCCCGCAGGGCTGCCCGGTTGCCTCGCGGCACTCGGCACGGGGGCCTGGCGTTTTGGGTGCTATTTTTGCAACATTTATTCCTACATGTCAAGACATAATGGAGGAATTATGGCAGATTTTTCAGAAAGAATCAAAGAGCTGCGTCTTGCCCGGGGAATGTCGCAGGATGCGGTGGGGAAAGTCATCGGCGTCAAGCGGTATTCTGTATATGGTTATGAAAAGGGAAATAATTTCCCGGAGGTGCCGGGGCTCATGGGATTAGCGGATTATTTCGGAGTATCTACCGATTACCTCTTGGGCCGGACGGATAACCCGGAGGTGAACCAGTAGGGAAAGAAGAAGGACCAGCCCACCATCCAGCACCCCGGCGAGTTTGCCGGGCTAAAACGGTAGGGGCCATCGTCAACCATGTTGAAATAGACGCAGAAGACTAACAGAGCGGACGGCAGTAAGGTTTAGGCCGTGTAGACTGTGCCTCGGGCGCAAAACAAAACACCCCCGTAATGCAGGAAGGTCCTTAGGAAACGTAGTTTCCTAAGCCCGTTTTTGCCTACTTTTGCCGGGGGGCAAAAGTAGGCGCGGAGTCCGGGGCCGCGCAGGTCCCGGGCCATCGAGAAGAAGAGAGGAAAAAGCGATGAGCGAATTAAAGCTGAACAACAAGAGAACCATCCTGGTAGGCCTGGCCTTCCTGTCCATCTGCTCCTTCTGGCAGATGTACGACAACCTGGTGCCCCTGATCCTCCGGGAGACCTTCCACATGGACGAATCCCTCACCGGCGTCATCATGGCGGCGGACAACGTGCTGGCCCTGTTTCTGCTGCCCTTCTTCGGAGGGCTGTCCGACAAAACGCGTACGAAACTGGGCAGCCGGACGCCCTATATCATCGCGGGCACCGCCGGGGCGGTGATCCTGATGAACCTCCTCCCCGCGCTGGACAACAGCTATGCCGCCGGGGCGGCGCCCTATAAGCTGGTGAGCTTTGTGATCGTGCTGGGGCTGCTGCTCATCGCCATGGGGACCTACCGGTCCCCCGCCGTGGCCCTGATGCCGGACGTGACCCCCAAGCCCCTGCGGAGCAAGGCCAACGCCATCATCAACCTCATGGGCGCGGTGGGCGGCATCCTCTATCTGGGGGTGACGGCGGTCCTCTATCCCACCGCCAGGACCAAGGGGCTGGACCATGTGAACTATCAGCCGCTGTTCCTGGTGGTTTCCGGGATCATGATCGCGGCGGTTGCCGTTCTGCTGCTGACCATCAAGGAGCCCAAGCTGGCTAAAGAGAACCGGGAGCTGGAGAAAAAGCATCCGGAGTGGAATCTGGCCAAGGATGACGGCAGCGGCCATGAGACCCTGCCCGCACCGGTGAAAAAGAGTCTGGCGTTCCTGCTGGCCTCCATCGCGCTGTGGTTCGTGGGGTACAACGGGGTGACCACCTGGTTCTCCACATACGTTGCCGAGGTCATGGGCGAGGGCGTGGGCGGCACGGCCACATGCCTGATGGTGGCTACTGCCGGGGCCATCGTGTCGTATATCCCTATCGGCATCGTGGCCTCCAAGGTGGGGCGGAAGAAAACCATTTTGTCCGGCGTGGTACTGCTGGCGGCGTGCTTCGGGGCCGGGTTCTTCCTGACCACCGGGGCCCGGTCCATCACGCCGCCCATGTATGTGGCTTTCGCCCTGGTGGGGCTGGCCTGGGCGGCCATCAACGTCAATTCCCTGCCCATGGTGGTGGAGATGTGCCGGGGCAGCGACGTGGGGAAGTTTACAGGGTACTATTATACGGCTTCCATGCTGGCCCAGGTGGTGACCCCGGTTCTGGCGGGGACGCTGATGAAGCATATCAGCTATCAGGTGTTGTTTCCCTACGCGGCGTTTTTTGTGGCAATGAGTTTTGTGACGATGATGTTTGTCCGGCATGGGGACAGTAAGGCCGAGGCCAAGAAGGGGTTGGAGGCTTTTGAGGATATGGAGGATTGATAGCGGTATATCCTCGTTACCCCGGGGGCTGCGCGCCCCCGGACCCTGCGGTTACTTTTGCCGCGCGGCAAAAGTAACCAAAAACGCGCTTAAACCTACGGTTTAAGAATCCCTTTCTCGGGGCCGCCCTTTGGGCGTCCACCTCGGCGGGGGCTAAAGGACTGTGCGGCGGGGGTTCTGGTTAGGCGAAGCCTCCGAATTGGCAGTACTCCTTCTGCCGCTCTGGTACTTGTAGGAGTCCGCCTGCCGGCCTTTCAAAGGGGTACTGCCTGCAAGGGGCACGCGTCCTAACGGTACATCCTGCAAATTTGCACCCTCCCCACCAGACCTTCGTGCCGAGTGCCGCGAGGCAACCAGCACTTCCGATAGAGCTGTGCGCAGAAGTAAGCACCGGCATCGGCCCAGGGCACGGACGGTAGACCAGCCGATCTAAAGGTCGTAGCGTAACCAAACACCCCCGTAATTCAGGAAGGTTCTTAGGAAACGTAGTTTCCTGAGCGCGTTTTTGCCTACTTTTGCCGCGTGGCAAAAGTAGGCGCGGAGTCCGGGGCCGCGCAGGTCCCGGGCTATCGAAAAGAAATAAGCGGGGAGCGGCCCGCAGGGCCGCAGAACCAAGTCAGGAGAAGAACCATGCCTTTTCTAATTACTGCCATTGTTTTACTTATTTTAGCCGTCATCTATCTGATTTCCCTCCTCCCCAGGAGAAACCACCCCGGCTGGGAGGCCTTCCAAACCGCCCGGTTCGCCCACCGGGGCCTCCACGACGCCGGGGCGGGCCGCCCCGAAAACTCTATGGCCGCCTTCCGGGCGGCAATAGAAAAGGGCTTCGGCGCGGAGCTGGACCTTCACCTGATGGCGGACGGCAATCTTGCCGTAGTCCATGACAGCGATCTCACCCGGGTCTGCGGAAAGAAAGGATTCATCGAGGACCTGCGGGCGGAGGATCTGAAAAACTACCCCCTCCAGGGGACGGAGGAGACCATCCCCCTCTTTGGGGAGGTGCTGGACCTCTTCGCGGGGAAAACGCCCCTGATTGTGGAGCTGAAGGCAGAGCGGGGCAACGCCGCCGCCCTCACTGACGCCGCCATGGCGGCGTTGGCGGACTGGCACGGTACATACTGCGTGGAATCCTTCCACCCCGGCGTGCTGCTGCGGCTGAAAAAGAAATACCCCCGGGTCATCCGGGGGCAGCTGAGCCAGAACTTTTTGAAGGGCGGCGAGGTCAACGGCCTGTCCCTGCCGGTGCGCTTCGCGCTGACGAACCTGCTGACCAGCGTATTGACCCGGCCGGACTTTATCGCCTACAACTGCCTGGACCGAAGGAATATCAGCCTGCGGATCATGAAAAGGCTCTACGGCGTCCATGAGGCGGCGTGGACCGTCCGGGAACGGGAGACCATGGGCAGGCTGGAAAAGGAAGGCGTGCCCTGCATTTTTGAAAACTTCGTGCCGTGAGGCGGGAGAAGATAACAAAAGAACCACCCGGAGACGGGTGGTTCACTTTGTTGTCTGGTTGGAAATCAGCCTACCTGATTGAGCTTCAAGGTCATGGCGCTCTTCTTGTGAGCGGCATTGTTCTTGTGCAGAATGCCCTTGGCGGCAGCCTTATCGACAGCCTTCACGGCAACCTTGTAAGCGCCCTCGGCCTCGGTGCGATTGCCATCAGCGGCAGCAGCCTCAAACTTCTTGACGGCGGTCTTCATCGCGGATCTCTCAGCCTTGTTGCGGGCATTGCGGGCCTCAGCCACCAGCACGCGCTTCTTAGCGGACTTGATATTCGGCAAACCAAACACCTCCTCCAATGGGGGCTATGGGGGAGCAAACACCTTCCCCATGCAGAATGATATTTTAGCACGGTTTCACATAAATTGCAAGGAAAACTTTCAATTTATTTCCCCCTTTTTTACATATTTTTCTGTCCCGGGGACATACTGGGGGAAAACCACCAGATTTTGTGTCTGGACAAGGGAGGAGACCCCAATTATGCTGACGATCCGTACCGATCTGGCCATGGAGGCCCACCAGCTCTGGCGGGAAAAGGCCGGGGAGACCACAAAACTGTCCGGCGTGTCCGCCCGGGAGGAGGAGCTGGAGGGCTTTCCCCTGAACCGCGTGGAGATTCTGGACCAGGAAGGGGAGACTGCCCTGGGAAAGCCCCGGGGGACCTATCTGACACTGGACGTATCCGCCCTGTGGCGGCGGGAGGAGGACGTGTTTCTCCGGGCCGCCCGGGCGGTGGCGGCGCTGCTGGAGCCCCTGCTGCCGGAGAAGGGGCCCGTGCTGGCGGCCGGGCTGGGCAATCCGGCCATGACCGCGGACGCCCTGGGGCCCCGGATGCTGGATCATCTGCTGGTCACCCGGCATTTGCAGGAGGTGCTGCCGGGCTTCCGCAGCGTGGCCGGTCTGGGGGCCGGGGTGCTGGGCAGCACCGGCATGGAGGCGGCGGAATGGGTCCGGGGGGCGGCGGACCACGTGAAGCCCGCGGCGGTGGTGGTGGTGGACGCCCTGGCGGCCCGGAGCCTGGACAGGCTGTGTGCTTCCATACAAATCTCAGACACGGGGCTCATTCCGGGGAGCGGCGTGGGGAATCACCGGCTGGCGCTGAATCAGGCAGGGCTGGGGGTGCCGGTAATCTCCGTGGGCGTGCCTACGGTGGTCAGCGTGGAGACGGCGGCCAGGGATTTATTGGCCCAGGCGGGGGGAGACGAGGAGAATATCCCCGATTTAGAGGGGAAGGGGCTGTTTGTTACGCCCGACAGCATTGATATGAAGGTGCGGGAGCTGGCGAAGGTCATCGGGTATGGGTTGGATATGGCGCTCCAGCCGGGGCTGGGGGCAGAGGACCTGGAGGCGCTGCTGGCTTGAGCGGCCCCTGCGGGGCCGCCTCCAGCTTTTATCTATCATAGAGATTCGCCCCTGCCGGGGCGGGGGCGTTCTTTTCGTGTGAACGAAAAGAACCAAAAGGTCACTCAAGGAACTACGTTCCTTGAGAATCCTCCTTCATTACGGGGGGAGTTTAGTTACGCTACGACCTTTAGATTTCCGGTCTGCTGTCAGTGCAATGGGCCGATGCCGGTGCTTACTCCTGCGCACGGTTCTACCGTGGGACGTCATTGTCGGCTGCGCCGCCAACGACCGTCCCGGCAGCCTGCGGCTGCCCGGTTGCCTCGCGGCACTCGGCACGAAGGTCTGGTGAGGTTGCATACTTGCAGGCTGGTCCCGTTAGACCACGTGCCCCTTGCACCGCAGTACCCCTTTGAAAGGGCGGCAGCCGGAGTCCTACAAGTACCAGAGCGGCAGAAGGAGAACCGGAAATTCGGAGGCTTCGCCTCTCCAGAAACCCCGCCGCACAGTCCCTGAGCCCTCGCCGAGGATTTGCCGGAGGCAAAGCCGAGAAAGGGATTCTTAAACCGCAGGTTTAAGTGACTTTTTACCTGCTTTTTGTTCACACAAAAAGCAGGCGCAGGGCGTCCGGGGCCGCGCAGGCCCCGGGCTTTCGAATAGAAAAGGGAAGCGCCGCGGCCCCGCAGGGGCCGCAGAGAACCTCGCTGTCAAATTAAGGAGAAATTAAACCTCTCCCGCTTGCTACTTAAAGAAAAAGAGTCTATAATGAGAAAACAACCCCTCTGAAAGAAGGTCTACTTACTTGAAAAAATTCTGGAAAGAATATTTTCTGTTCCAAAAGGAGCCGTCCCCCGGCTGGAGCCGGGGACAGCGGGAACTCTACTATGCCTACCGGGTAGCCCTGCTGCTCTGCGCAGGCCTGTGCATGGGCCTGGCCCTCCTGGTGCTGGCCATCGGACCATACCCCAGGGGGACCCTGGTGGACTACCTCTGCCACTGGCAGACTCTGCTGCTGAATACCGTCCCGGTGGCCCTGCTGATCCTCCTCTTCTATGGGCTCACAGGCCGGACCGGGGCCGCTTTCCTGACAGGCGGAGGCATCGCCTTCGGGTTCAGCCTGGGGAACTTCTACAAGATCCAGTTCCGGGATGACCCCCTCTACTTTGAGGACATGCTCATCCTTCGTGAGGCCAAGGCCATGGCCTCCGGAGATCACTACTCTTTGTTTATTAATTGGCAAATTATTCTTTCTGTATTTTGCTTGCTGCTGGGATGGGTCCTGCTGCGGCTGCTGGCACCCGGTGTGGGACGCCCCTGGTGGCGGCGGACCGCTTGGGCGCTGGCCGCTGTGGCCGGGGCAGCCGCGCTGTCCCCGGTGATCCTGGACGGGAAGGTCTATGAGGACACCCGGAACTTCGGCCACCTCAACCAGTGGAGCGCCACACAGAATTACATCTCCCATGGCTTCTGGTATCCCTTCCTCCACAGCATTTCCGATTTTGTGGAGACGCCGCCGCCGGGGTACAACAAGGCAAAGACGGCGAAGCTTCTGGAGGAATATCCGGACGCGGATATTCCGGAGGAGCGGAAAATCAGCCTCGTGGGGCTTATGCGGGAGGCCTACGTGGATTTCTCCCGCTACGGCGTGCCGGGGCTGGACGTCAGCGGGTACGATCTCTATCACGCCCTGGAGGCGGAGAGCTGCACCGGTAATCTGGTGACCAATATCTTTGCCGGAGGCACTGTTGATACGGAGCGGTGCTTCCTGACCGGGAACTATCAGCTGCGGAATTTTCGGGGGAATGCCAACTCCTACGCCTGGTATCTCCGGGAGCAGGGGTACGCCATCGAGGGGAGCCATCCCTATTACCAGTGGTTCTATAACCGGCAGAACATCAACGGGTATCTGGGGTTTGAGCAGTACCGGTATCTGGAGGGAGACTATGACCGGATGACCCAGGCGGTCTATCCGGAGGACTCCGTTCTGCTGCCGGAGATCTACGCCGATCTGGAAAAATGCTGGGAGGCGGGGAAGCCCTGCTTCTCCTTCTCCGTCAACGTCCAGAGCCACGGGCCCTACGCCACCTGGGACACCGGGGCGGAGGAGTACCTTTCCGGGGAGCAGTATACCGCGGAGTGCAAAAACGCCATGAACGCCTACATGACTACCATTATGGAGACGGACCGGGAGCTGGCGGCATTCATCGACCGGCTGCGGGCAGCGCCGGAGCCGGTGGTGCTGGTGACCTTCGGGGACCATTTGCCCTGGATGGGGGACGGCAACGTGTTCTATGACGAGATGGGCATGAACGTCAACGCCAGCGAGGACGAGGGTTTTTACCAGAGGTATACGACCCGGTATCTCATCTGGGCCAACGACGCGGCAAAGGAGATCATCGGACATGATCTGGCGGGGGAGGGACCGGCGGTCTCGCCGTGCTACCTCATGAACCTGGTCTTTGAGCAGCTGGGCTGGGACGGCCCCGGGTTCATGCAGGCTATGGATGAGATGATGGAGGTATTCCCCATCGCCTCCACCACCGGGCGGACCATGACCGACGGCGTGCTGGCCGGACAGGTGCCCGAGGAGCGGTTGGAGCTGTACAGGCGGTTCCAGCATTTGCAGTATTATTGGCGGAATGAGTTTTTGTATAAAGACGTGATGGAGGAGTGAACCTCCTAACCGGCAAAGGAAAGGATGCGCAAGCATGGGCGATGGTAAAAGGCAAATGAGGCTGTATTTGATCTCTGTGCTTGGTATTTGCTGGGTGCTTGGCATAGCGGCAGCTTTTACGCGCGGAAATGTCATATATCAAATTTTGCAAAAAGGATTTACCGCCTTTCCTGTAATAGCCGCCGTCTTGACGAGGCGCATAACGAAGGACAAAGCACAATGGCGCATTTCTCTTAAAGTCTGGAAGGATAATAGGTTATGGGCCTTCTGCGCTTTTGTTCCCGGAATTCTGATCGCGGTGGGCGCGGCGCTGTATTTTATGCTGTTTCCCGAACAGTACAGCGGTATTTTTCATCTTGGCAATCTGACAGGTACAGAGCGGGTCCTGCAAATCACGAACCCGCTGCAATTCGGTTTGATCTGTATACTCATCGCGGCAGTATGTATCCCAGTTCAATTGTTGGAGCTTGGCGAGGAGATCGGCTGGCGGGAATATCTGCTTCCGAAACAGATTTCCATGTATGGCGCAAGAAAGGGAATATTGCTGAATGGTCTCTTTTGGGGAACAGCGCACTTGCCCCTGATCTTCCTGGGTTTCAATTATAGCCCCGAAAATGTGGGCGCGCCGTGGAGTAACATGCTCATGATGATGCTTGTTTGCATGACGATCGGCGTGATCTGTTCCTGGGTCATGGTGCGAAGCAATAATGTCATGTATTCCGCGATCGTCCATGGGGTTGTGAATGTCATCGGTGAGATTCCGGTCTTTCTCTCCATTTCCGGAAAAAGCGGACTGCTGGGACCGAATCCCACCGGGCTGGTCAGTATGTCGGGGCTGATGCTGTGTGCGGCGGCATTGTTCATATGGCTTCCCGGGGTGAAAAACGGCAAAGCAGAAATGGCGGGCCTCCGCGCGGTCCAAAAATAAAATTTCCCCTCCGACAGGATTTTCTCCCATTTGCATCGGACAAGCCGTAAAACGGAGAAAAATCTGCGGAGGGGAATTCTTATGCAAGCTACCAAAAACACCCTGTTTCAGTCCGGCCGCATCCAGCTGATATTTTTCATAAAAGGGCCCGGATATAAATACTCCGGGCCCTTATGCTATAAATGCCTCAATTAGTCCTTAAATTCTTTTGCAAAGGCGCTTGTACACTCTTCACAAAAATATCGTATATCGTCTTTTCCAAAGCTGTGACAACTGGGAAATCTAACTTTATAAAGCTTCTCTTCTTGTCGGCATCTGTCACATAGACCTATATCCATGATAGGTGCAAATATATGTCCTTTTAATTTTGCCCACCATTTAAGATTTGGATCGACTATCCTTTTCCACCATCCCGGAGGACGCTGAACAGGTGGGCTTAGCCATGCTTTACGAATTTTTTCGTGCATTGGGGACATATTGTCACTTGACCAGAGCGATAATAGTCATCATCGCGCGGCGCAAATTTGTCATCCATCCATAGATAATTTACCCCCATAGAGGTAAATATCGTCCTGGAACATCGTCTGCAGTGAATGGTATTCCCCACAGCTGTTTGCATACCACTATCCTTTCTCAGAAAGAACTAAATATGTCATTTGTATGTTGCTTGTGGTTCGTTTGCTTCTTCGCTGGATACTGGCTGATCTACGGCAGGATTTAATTTCGAACCATTTGCATCTACAAATTTAACAGTATACTGCTTCTGCATGGCAGTTCCTATGCTGTTAACATAATTTTCCAGCAAGCTTTGGGCTCTCTGCCGGGCGCTATTGAGAAGAACGTGGTCACTTTCAGCTGACATCCTCATATCAACCTGCGCATTGGCAAAAGCTACGGTTTCATCCTCTGCAGTTATCGCCGCTGAATTTTGATCCACAATAAAGGAGTCGGCTACTAGTGAATTGCTATCAACTAAGCAGTCTAGAACTTCCGCTTCCGGCATCGTAATTGTGACCGTATCTCCATCAATCTCCATATATACTTGTGAAGTGTCAATTCCAAGGGTTACAACTCCGCTATATTCAATCCAAAAGTGTTTATCTTTCGCCCACAACCAAAATCCACTCGCATTTTCTTCCTTATATTTTGCTACATTATGATAATAACATTGCATAACAGCCAGATCACATATTGCTTTCATTTGAGATAACTGTGGCTCCACATCGGCGATTTTTTCTTCATCTTTCGAGCAAGCCGTACAGGTTGCTAGTAATGTGGTGCATAACAGCCAAACAACAAACTTCTTCATTTTCATACTATTTACCACCCAATCTTTAACTCATATTCACTATCCAATTGTTTTACAAAAGGGTCTACCAGCGCTCTTACTATATTTTCCGCGTTTTGCTGTGCAAGGTCTAGAATCCCGGTTTCCTGCTCGCACTCCTTTTGGGCATCGGCTTCACAGGCCTTATATGCCGCCTCAGTTACTGTCGAGCCATTCATTTTCTTATTAATAAAAATGTAGTCAAGGGAAGTGATATCCACATTTGGTTGCTTGATACTCACTTTGGGGAGCGTTATGCTGATTGTCTTTGCATCATTGTCTACATTAAACTGTATTTCGCTGAAATCAAGGCCTGCCGTTACTTTTGCCTTATACGATACATAATAATCGATCTTTTCTGCATCTTTTTCATTTTCCACCTGGGCAATTCCGTTATAAACAGCAGTAAAAGTTGAAAGTTCGCTAACATTTACAATCTTCTGTAGAGTGGATACCGTAATAATTTCCTGCTTATGGGAGGAATTACCCATTAAGGGAGATAGCCCTATACCTAAAGCAACGGCTATTACTGTTATTGCGAGAATAGCAATCAGCAACGGTGCTTTAAGTAACTTTCGGGTGCGAGGAGTTTCTTTAGTGTTGCTTGGGCTCTGAGCGCTTTTCTCCTGCGCTTGTGTGTCAAAGATACTAGCAGATTGTTGCTGGGGCAACTGGGATTCTAAGGGGGTCTGAGGTTCTAGGGATTCCTGAACTAAGGTTTCTTTTTTGTCATCCATTTGTTTTCTCCTCCATTGTAAAAAATTTTGAGACACAAAATTCGGCCTCATCACAGCAGTTGTATTTTTTACGACCATCTTTGCCGTCCCAAGTCACACAGCCACACTCTCTTGTGCGTTGACTCTATAATAAAGTACATATAGCATATCATACAAAGTATAGCTTTTCAATACTCTACACCTCCTTCAACAATCTTTATAAGATTTCTCCCGATTCATCTTATACGCTAAAAATAAAATTTCCTCTCCGACAGGATTTTCTCCCATTTGCATCGGACAAGCCGTAAAATGGAGAAAAATCTGCGGAGGGGAATTCTTATGCAAGCTACCAAAAACACCCTGTTTCAGTCCGGCCGCATCCATATGCTCCCGATCGAGCGCATCAGTCCCAATCCCAGACAGCCCCGCCGCCATTTTCCGGAACAGCCCCTGCGGGAGCTGGCCGATTCCATCCGGCAGCATGGCGTCCTCCAGCCGCTGACCGTGCAGAAAACCCCCGGCGGCTATGTACTGGTGGCCGGAGAGCGGCGGCTGCGGGCCGCCGGACTGGCGGGGCTCACCCATGTGCCCTGCCTTCTGGTACGGGCCACGCCCCAGGACAGCGCCCTGCTGGCGCTGGTGGAGAACCTCCAGCGGTGCGACCTTCACTATCTGGAGGAGGCCGCCGCCATCTCCAAGCTCATCACCACCTACGGCATGAGCCAGGAGGAGGCCGCCCGGCGGCTGGGACGGTCCCAGCCCGCGGTGGCCAACAAGCTGCGGCTGCTGCGCCTCAGCCCCGCCTGCGGCGAGCTGCTGCGGAAATATGAGCTTACCGAACGTCATGCCCGGGCGCTGCTCCGGCTGGAGGACGAGGACACCCGGCTGGCCGCCCTGCGGCATATCGGGGAGAAAAAGCTGACCGTGGCCGCCGCAGAGGAGTACATAGAGGTCCAGCTGCAAAAAAAGCAAATGGAGGGGAAGGAAAAAAAGCGGCTGTTCATTATCAAGGATGTGCGGCTGTTTCTCAACAGCGTGGACCGGGGGATGGAGACCATCCGCCGGGCCGGTGTGGACGCCCGCTTCGACCGGCAGGAGAGCGAGGAGGAAATTACCATCACCATTCAGATTCCCAAACAGCAGGCTATTGGCTGAGAAACGGGCATACTGCAAAAAGGGGACCGGGCCTGGGCCCGATCCCCTTTTTCGTCCGGAGAGAGCTTACAGGCTCTTCTCGTAGGACTCGATCATCTTCTTGAACGTGTGACCCGTACGACCAGCGTGCCGCTGGATCCCCTGGGCGCTGCGCGCCGCGCCCGCCCGGAGGCTTTGCAGATACTTTTCGGTGGACTCTCCGGTAAATATCTTGATTTGCAGCCGCAGGGAGCCGTCCTCCTCCGGGGTGGCGAAGATCTTGTCAATATACCTGTCCACAAACTCCTTGCTGATGAGTCCCTGGGCCGCGTCCCGCTCCGCCTCCCGGAGCACCCGTCGGATGGTCTCAATCTGCTTGCGGAAATCCTCCCGGGACATTTGCTGCTGCTCCAGGTCGTAGATCTGCCGCTCCGCCTCGCTGATCTCCCGGTCACAGTCCTTGTTCATGGAGAGGAAATCCCGGTCGGAAAGCTGGCCTGCCGCGTTGTAGCCCAGGAGCTTGCTCTTCTTCTTCTGGGCCAGCTCGATTTGTTGCCGCAGGGTGGCGATTTGCTTCGCCATGTCCTCGCCGTCCCCCAGGGCCTTGTACATCTCGATGTACTCCTCCACCAGGGCCTGAGCGTCCGCCTCGGTCTCCCGGAACACCTCAAGCAACAACGGCTTCAACTCCTCCTCGTAAACGGGGAAGGAGGGGCAGGAGTCCGCTCCATTTTTGATCTTGCCGGAGCACACCCACTTGCTGTTTTTGTTCCCTTGCCTGTCTACCGACTCCCGCCGGTAGTAGGCCGCGCCGCAGTGGGTGCAGTAGAGCTTTCCGGTGAGGAGGTTGGCGTGGTTGCAGATGCCCTGACGGCCCTTTACGTCTTCGCTGCGCTTTTTCAATACGGCGTTGGCCTTGTCCCACAATTCCTCGGAGACGATGGCCGGAACGATCTCCCCGGTCTCGTCCTTAAACATCACCCATTCCTCCGGCGGGAGAAATTTCTGCTTCTTGGTGAACAGGTCGATGACCTTCACCTTGTTGCCCACATAGTAGCCCTTGTACTTGGGGTTGGAGATCATGCCGGACATGGTGGTATGGGCAATTTTTTTACCGTTGTGGTTGTGGTAGCCCTTTTCCCAGAACAGGGTTTCTATCTGCTTCATGGAGTAGTCCCCCGTGGCGTACAGCTCGAACAGCTCACGGACCATGGGGGCCTCGTCCTCGTCGATCACAAGCCGCCCCCCGTCCTTGACGTATCCAAAGATACGGCTGTTGCCCAGCACCACATTTTTCTTGATGGCCTGGGCGTGGCCGAACTTTACCCGGCTGGAAAGCTTGCGCAGTTCGTCCTGGGCGATTCCGGACATGATGGTCAGGCGCAGTTCGGAGTCCTCGTCAAAGGTGTTGATGTTGTCGTTTTGGAAGAACACCCCTACTCCGGCGCTGAGCAGCTCCCGGGTGTAGAGGATGGAGTCCAAGGTGTTTCGGGCGAAACGGGTGATCTCCTTGGTGATGATAAGGTCAAAGAGTCCCGCCTTACCGTCCTCCACCATGCGGTGGAAGTCCTCCCGCTTCTTGGTGGTGGCGGCGGACAGACCCTCGTCTACATAGCCTGGCACATACTCCCAGGCGGAATTTTTGCGGATGAACTCCTCGTAGTAGCTCACCTGGTTGCCCAAGGAGTTGAGCTGTTCATCGCTCTCGGAGGATACCCGGGCATAGAAGGTCACCCGAAGAGGGATATCGTAGACGGATTTTGTGCGCAAGGCCTGACGAATGCTGTGTATATCCATGGCTCGTCTCCTTGTAGTTCGTTTTATCATTTTCTATCTTGCAGTATATCACAGAATATGAAGCAAAGCAAGGGGGACCGCAACAATTGCGGTCCCCCTGTCTGTCAGGTCATGGTCATTTTCCAGCCATCGATTTTCAGCGCCATCTTATTGCGCTCCCGCTCCGTGATGACTCCCTTTTCATACAGCACCCGGTTGTAGTAGGACAGCCAGATCTTTGCCGCTGTCTCTTTCCTGCGCTGTTCAGTGGACTTTTGCTCAGACATGACTGTCCCTCCATTCTATAAAATAATTTCCGTATTTTACCTGATTTATACGGCTGTCGATAGGCTTCTCCTTTCTTCCCGCACCAACGGGATAACAAAAAGCAGACCATCATCACATGGTCTGCTGCCAGGTTTGCTCCTCTTCATGGTCGTCCTCTTTGTGACCGAGGGCAATCTTCTTTTCCCGCTCTCTGCGGAGTGTCTTGCTGTCGGCGTGCTTGTGTGCAGTTGCGGCGTCGCTTACGGGAACAGGGTTGTCAGACCGTTCCAGAGCGTGGCCCAACCGTACCACAGTGCCAGCAATCCCACCAGCACCGTCGGAATCAATAGCCACTCCGGTGAGGGGCGGGGAAGTCGGATCGTTGGCAGGGAAAAGTGCTGCTCTCTCTTCTTCCCAGCCTGTTCCAACAGGCGGTGTATCTCCCTTGCCTCTCGAATCAATTCCACCATCTGTTCCTGTGTCGCCCAGGGATTGGGCCTTGCGGCTATCTCCTCCAGCAGAAGCATCTGCTCCGCCAGGAGTTCTCCCATTGCCGTCAGTGCAGCGGTCAACCTCTGCCACTCCCCCGCTGTGGGATGCAGTGTCTCTGCTGGCGGCTTCTGCATATTCCGCCGGCGCAGCTCCTCCATGGATAACTGCCTGTCGGATTCTGAACTCAAGCTCCATCCTCTCCTTCAAATATTTTTCGTCGTGGAGCCGGTCGTCCCGGCATCTCATACCGCCGGGAGTGGTGTAGGTGATGCTCTTCCGGCTGTCTGTCCAGCGTACGTCGTATCCCTCGCTGCGCATCAGCGCAATGAACTCCTCCTGGTTGCGGGCGTACCGCATACACTCGTCGATGGTATTCATCAGCCGGAACTTCCAGCTCTCTCCTCTGGCGGCGGTGTGGTACTCCGCCCCGGACATAGACTTAACCTTTCGTCTTTTCTGAGGCTGGAACACCGGCAGACCGAACTCCATACAAACCTGGTCGTTGCGCTGGCGCAGCTGTGTCAGCTCCGGCTCACTGATGTGCAGTTTCTTTCCGTCCTCGAAGCTGACACTGTTGATAAGGAAGTGGGAGTGGACGTGGTCACGGTCGACGTGGGTGCAAACCAACACCTCCCGCCCCTGGAACCACTCCGCCAGCTTCAGTGCGGCGGCGTGCGCGGTCACGGGATTTACTTCTTCGTCCGCCGGGAAGGACTGCACCATGTGATAGAACATCGTGCCACCCTCTTTGTGGTATAGCAGCTTGGTTCGCAGGAAGTCATCGTGGACACTCTCCGGCCGGCAGTTGACGCCGCTGACCAGCTGGCGGCCCTCCCACAGT
>ERZ779621.51-NODE-51-length-95342-cov-34.273101_pt1 | contig 95342 bp, 96 predicted proteins | sample MGYA00514215_ERZ779621 | MGnify/ENA primary metagenome ERZ779621 (study PRJEB29562, sample SAMEA4376715) | mouse gut metagenome | isolation source: Cecum | study: EMG produced TPA metagenomics assembly of the A DSS colitis mouse model was used to assess the...
CGGGATGTTTCTAAATAATGATAGGATGTCCCCTCATCCCTGATCGCAGAAACAGGGATGATAATCTCTCCAACTTTGCTGTCTTTTGTCAATGCCCCTGCTCCCCCGCAGATTATGAATTTTTCACATCCCATCGCATGTAGTTCTTCAAGCGTTACAGCTGCACCCGGCGCACCGCAAAATGCCATCGTAATACAAAGTCTGTCTTCTCCATATACATACTCATAAATGGGTATATCCAGCACTTCTGAGTTAAGATAACCAATGACAGGAAGATTGTTTTGCGCAACAAACTGTTCCAATTCTTTTCTAAAAAAGGTAATAACACATTTTTCAGGAAGACTCTTCGCCAAAAAATTTGCAGGATGAATAATTGGATTTTTACTGGTATCAAATTCACATATGGGATACTGATTCTGCAATATCATATCTTTTGCCTCCACTAATTTCATTTCTTTTCCTTATGTATCGCAATACAAGCCGGAATTTATCTAAATAATACTCAATTACTTCTTCTCAGCACTGTAACTCCTGCATCCTGAGCAAACACAAAATATTTCCCATCACTGCTAAAACCACAAGTATAAAATCCATAATTACGAAAAATCATACTTTCGTTACCTTGAGCAGAAGAAAACAACACCGTAGTTATTAAATTTTCTTTAGTTACACTAATGCTATCTCCTTGTACGGAACTGTCAGGTAATTTTCCACCATAGTATCCTGCTATGCTAATTTCTTCATCGGGCAATTCATCGCAGTATGCAATCGTGGCTTCTTCATCGTATTCGCAGCTACACGCAAGGATTTCGCCTGAAAAGCAGTCAATAATAGTAGTTTTTTGAGATGATATACAGAGTAATTTTCTTGTATTTACTTTTGAAAACCCAACCCATTCCAGTCCACCAACAACGACTTCCTTGACCAGTTCCCAATCAGCCAGTTTATAATAATCAATCCACATATAAATTTTCACCTCTTAACAAACTCCCGATTTATGCATCTTCAATTATAACATTTCAGTTGTCCGGGGTATCCATATATTTTTGCTATCTACAGTTGGTCCTGTACGAAAATTTTCTACGTGAATATATTCTGGAATTTTTCCACCAGGCTGAATAATAACCGCAGCTTCTCCTTCATCAGGATAAATTATAATTTCATTTGTTTGCCTTATGTGCCGTAATAATCGTATAGCTATACGCATTTACCGTTAAAATATCATCGTCTACATGAACATACCAGTTCTTTCCATTACGCGTAATCACGGCATTGGCAGAGTTGATTTTCATTTTACACCAGTCAACCACATCTTCTGTCTCCAAAGACAGATTTCTTTTAATGCGCTCTATCCCTAACTTAGTTGTATGTAATTTATCCAGGTTCTTTCGTAATTCATTTTCTTCCTTCATTTTATATTTGCTCCTCCTGTTTCTGTCTCCAAAGCCACTCCAAAATCGCTTGTCCATGTTTCACATTTCTATGCTAAACCCATTATATTCCTGTGTTAACTCGATCCTTCCTCACAATTCCGCTCTGTTTCACTCAATACTCTGCCTTTTTGAGTTTCAATACTCTTGAATAGTCACAATGTACTTCTGACACTACTTTCAAACCATATCGTTCAAAATAACGGTATAAATCTTTTTTTATAAATGACTTAAAAGGCTTTGGTTCTAAAATTTCTATCGGTAAAAATACTGCCCTGCAAAAAAGTTTCCTGCTTTTTTCCCATTCTGTAACAATAATCTCCCCATCATCTTTTAATACTCTTTTAGCTTCAGCAAGAATTTTTCCCGCCAGATCTTCCTCAACCTCATGCAAAACTAACGAAAGAAGTATCTTGTCAAAAAACTTATCATGAAACCTCATATTGGTTGCGTCCATATGGTATAGTTTTATATTTGGTACTTTAGACCTCTCAGCTTTACCTTGAGCAATTTTCAACATATCTTTTGATAAGTCTATGCCGATCACTTCAGACAAAGGCTTTAATTCTGCGATTTTTAAGGCATTTGTCGCTGTACCGGTACACAAATCCAAAACCTTTTCTGTATTGCCAATGCTTTCAAATACCGCCTTTCTTGGACTGTTCTCGTAATCTCTAAAATAGACAATATCTATTAAATCATAAAATCCTGACATTGCTTTATAGAAAAGTTTTGAATCCATTTTATTCCTCCGCAAATCCCGATTCATCAGCGATAGGACACATAACAAATTTGATCACTTACCGCAGCCAATACACTTCAAAAGTTATCATATTTTATAAACTACTCTATTAAAAGCCTGTCCAACAAAGTATGCCTGTTATTTATAAACATTTCTGTAACCTGATAGCTTTCTGTTTCCTCATATTCGCATAAATGTATACTTCCATTATCAAAACAGTATATATCTGCATTGGGGATTCCCAGCAAAATGGGTGAATGTGTAACTATAAAAAACTGCGCCCCTTTTTGGGCACACCGATATATTTCCATTAACAAAGTAAGCTGTCTTTGCGGCGATAATGCTGCTTCCGGTTCATCAAAAAGATATAAACCATTTGCCCGCAGATTATTCTGCGCTAATGCCAGGAAACTTTCTCCATGTGATTTTTCATGATATTTAGCCGAGGGATGCACAATATCTGCATATTCCTCCTCTTGGGTTGCAACATTATAAAAGCTTTCAGCTCTAAGAAAATACCCCCATTTTTCCCTCCTATATCCCTTTGAAATCCTTATTGCATCACATAATTCTGAGTGGGTATCATGTGTGGAAAAAACATAATTCTTGGTTCCTCCCTCCGGATTAAACCCATGAGCCACTGCAAGCGCCTCCAATAATGTTGATTTACCGCTTCCATTTTCTCCGACAAAAAAGGTTATCGGACTATTAAAATTAAGTTCTTCAATACCTTTAAATGCTTCTATTTTCTTCAGATAACTATCATTATTTATTCTATCCCAATCAAATATTACTCCCTGTATAAATTGATCATTCATTACGTTTTCTCCAGAATATAAATTATCCGTCCCTGCAAATTCCAATCAATTTCATTTCTTTGCCTTATGTGCCGTAATAATCGTATAGCTATGTGCATTTACCGTTAAAATATTATTATCTGCATGAACATACCAGTTCTTTCCATTTCGTGTAATCACGGCATTGGCAGAGTTTATTTTCATTTTACACCAGTCAACCACATCTTCTGTCTCCAAAGACAGATTTCTTTTAATGCGTTCTATCCCTAACTTAGTTGTATGTAATTTATCCAGGTTCTTCCGTAATTCATTTTCTTCCTTCATTATATATTTGCTCCTCCTGTTTCAATACCATAAACCCATTACAGTCCCAATTCCAGCTTGTACTATTCAATTCCGGTTTATCAGTGATATGCCACATAACAAAAATGGGGCATATCAACACCTCTATAGTGCTTTGTCCATGTATCCACGTTCCAGCCATTCCTGCACTTCACTGTCACTAAATGCACCTTCATAAGCAATCATTGTTTCTTCATCCTGTAGTATCTTACACAATGAATCAAAATCAGATTGGTTCATTTCCCGCAAATATAATCTTTCTGTTTCAAATATCATATCTTTACCTCAAATTCTGTTCCATCTGATCATTTACAATACCAATGCCTTTTTAGGACAAAGCTTTGAACATTTACCGCAGCCAATACACTTGTCATAGTCTATTTGAGGTGCTTCAAACTCTTTCTGGCTTAACGCTCCTACCGGACAGACCTTAACAGCCGGACATTTGTGATTTTGAGGACAGTTATCCACTACGATTTTCAATTTTTTCTCCATAAAATTTATCTCCTTTACATTTTTTTAAACCAGCCCTTACTCTGTTCACAACTGTATTTTCAATCCGTCATACGCAAAATGTATTAGGTTCAATCCTCGCTCCAAGTCTCTGTAATCATCATATGATTTTCCCCAGTCTTCCTCTAAATGTGTAATAAAAACTTCCCTGATACCATACTGTTTCCGTATGGTATCAATTTCATCTAAAGTAAACAGTTCTTTGCGCAGTGGGTTATCTTCGCTTAATACAAAGCCATCTTTTAATATATCCCCGACAATGGTATTGCCAATAATCAAAACATCTGCACCTTGAAATTTCTCTGACTTTGGAAAAGGCTTTACATCGCATGGCGCATAAATTATCTTTTTACTGTTAGAAGAAATAATAAATACTGCCACATGCTCCTGTTCATCTACAGGAACCAGCTCTATCAAAATATTGTCTTTTTTGAAAGCACGAATTTCTTTTGTATAGATAAGACCGCATGCCTCATAATATTCAATGGCTGAGCCATACTTTGTACCTTGCTTTTTAATATCTGCGAGAATGGCAGGCAAAGAAGCAACTTCTATCGGATTCTCCGGTTTCTTTCCCAGAGAATTGGCAAGCCAGTCCATTTTCAATTGTTCAATTACTCTCATTCCCATTGTGTGATCGGGATCACAATGGCTGTATAAAATATGTTCTACTTTCTGTATGCCGGAATTATTCAATGAAACATTGATATCTTCCGGCGTATCAATCAACAGATTCACATCTTCAACAAACAGACTGCACCCCGTTCTTGCATAAGGAAATCCTTTCTGCCGCGCTTCTGTACATACAGGACAGTTACAACATGCTCTTGGCGTGCTGACACAGCCTCCGGAACCAAGTATGATTATATTCATGTTATTTCCGTCTCCTTTTTTCATAAAATGATAATGTAAGTCTTTCGTTGATGACCTTTGTTTTACCTGTTTGGCGATACCCCATTTTTTCATACAGATGACAGTTTTTAGACTCCTGTAAAATTGTGTCCAGTTCCCAATTATCGTTTCCATGCATTTCTTCGCACAGCCGGATTGCTTTTTGTGCAATGCCTTTCCCTTGAAATTCAGGCAGTATAAATATTGGGGAAATTCTTTTGTTTATTCCATCTTCCTTTTTGTCAACAATACGGATAGCTCCCACTTTTTGCTGTCCGATACAGATAAAATAGAAAAATGTAAAGTCCTGTTTCAGGCGTGCTTCTACTTTTTCCATGGTCTCATTTGCAGGACTGGTATCAAAATCCTGATATTTCTCCAATAATTCTTTGAACGCTTCAACCTGCATAGCGTGCAGTTCTTTTGCATTGTCAATATCTGCCCTCAATAAGGTCACTTCCATATACAGCCTCCGCACTAAATGATTTCCATTCCTCAGTCACAAACTATAACATCATCCATTGCATCCAAAGAAGTTCCATATGCAAAATTAATTGAATTAGCCGGATTAAATGAAAGTTCGTAAAAGGCATCATAACCATCATGTGCAGTTCTGAATGTGATGCTATTTCCCGTATAGCCATATACATCAAGATCAGAAATAATATCACCGCCAGTTACCCAGACAGTCCAATTACTTCCTGCAACACCATATGTACACGTTTCTGTCCTTTCAATCCCAACACATGCACCGCGCTCTTCATCAAATATCCACTGTCCTTCAAATTTTGCAAAAACATCATTCAGGCTTGGGTCCGCCATATCAATGCTCTCTTGAATCTCAGCCGGAATCGTAAATGATTCGTTTCTGACATCTGCTAAATATCCGGCAAGTATGTATGCTCTTGCCCGTGTCATTTCCTCGGCAGTCGAATTTTCTAATTGCGATTGAAGACTTCCGCCATAAGCCGCTGCACCAGCACCTTTTACATTTTCTTCTTTTCTTTTAATCCATGCCCGTTGTTCATCAAGCACTTTTGCTTTCGTTTCGGCATCCAACTCATCACTTAATCTGCTCCATAAAGAATTGAGTTCATCATCCCAAAGCTGATACCACTGTGCGGTAAGCTGATTCATTTCCTGTTGTCCCATGCTGCCCCAATCAGCATTTTCATATTCATGAGACTTAACCTCTACTTTTGCAATCTCATCTTGAATACTTTCGGTCTCGCTTTTTTCTTCTATATCATCCATTTCTTCTATATACTGACCCTCTGTGGGCTGATGTTGCTCATTAGATCTGGAACTCTGCTCTTTTTCCATTTTTGCACCACAGCCACTGCAAAATAAAATAAACATAATACACAATAATATTGCTATTCTTTTTGTTTTCATAAAGTTCATCCTCTTTCTCTTATATCTGGCATCAGGCCGTTTATAATACACTTTGCATACCGGCTGCTGTTTATTCTTCCTCCACAGCAGAAATTCCAAGAATATATGGTTTTTCTCTAAGCTGTCTTTCTGCTTTTTTCAAGAGACAATTACAACTAAGTGTATATTTATCCGGCAGCTTCCCATCTAATCGAATTTTTATAAATCCGTTTTTGTCGCCCACCCCGTTTTTCTCAATATTCCAAGCCAGTTCTAAATCATTAACGGCAAGTTCTATCATGTCTTCCCGATTGCAATCGTATATCATAACACAATTCTTTTCTTCATCATATCCAGTCATCATAACATAATGTATAGGTATATGTTCAACATGATACATCTTCAGATAGGGCAGATAAAACATATCCAATGGACCCAGAACTACAGGATTGCCTTCATCAATTTCCCCCTTTTCGTAAACTTATACCAATCGCCATCTGAAAAATGCTGACTGGCTTCATACTTAAAATACTTAAAATCCTTAAAATCTGTGTATATGCTGTCGCTGAAAAGGAAGAAGAACAGACGTTTTTTATCTTCTACCATCGCAGCTCACACTTACCGGTGGCTCCCTTAAATTCCCAACGCAAATAATATCTGTTTCTTACATCTAACTCTATTTTACATGTAGGAGACTGCGGGTTTAATTTCATTAACGGCTGCTTTTTCCCGTCCAATAGAATTACTTCTACATTCCCTTTTGATAATTGTGCATCCAAGAAGAACTCGTATGTCTTACTTTCACGAAATCTTCCTGCGTGCTTAACCCAACCAGTACAGGTATCCAAAGTTGCTTTATCTGCATTTTTGCCATGACGAAATACAATCATAATTGCAGAAGTTCTTCTCAATACTACGAAGCCTTGACAATATAGTATATATATAAAAGCAAAAACCACTGCGAAAAACGCAATAAATAATGGTATGTTCATAACCACGCAACCGCTCTAATAGGCGAACCGTCACAGTTGTCCAGCTTTAACGGGAAACAACTGAACCAAAATAAATCGCTGCCACATAACTCTAAGTTTTTAAGATTTTCAATATTTACAATATCACACTTTTGAAACAGAATCTTATGACGAGTCAGGTTCTTATCTGCAATTGGATCAAGACCAATTATGTCAAATCCAATCCCTTTGTAATTTCCAGATATTACAAAATTCAATACATCCTCATCAATACAGGGATAGTCTCCAAAATAAGCATCTGTCCCCCAACGTTTATCCCAGCCAAGATTAAACAACAGGAAATCGGCATCCCTTATCTTATCTCCGATTTTACGAATACGTTCCATTGAAATCGCTTGATTTTCCTTCAAATCTCTACAATCTATAACCAATGCTTTTCCAATAAACTGCTCAATGGGAAATTGGTCAAGTGTCTTTCTGCCTGCAAAAAGATGTGCAGGTGGGTCCATATGTGTTCCCGTATGTGTGTACATCTGTAACATTGTTTCCTTGAATCCGTCTTTTTCATAACTGTTTGCCGGAATAAATTTCGGTGTGTCAGTTCCGGGATAAACAGGCATATTCTCTTTAATCGTGTGAGTCAAATCAATTACTTTCATTTCAATTTCCCCCGCAAATTGCGATTGTCACTCTGTTTAACCATCAAATAATTACATCTTCCGTGTCAAGCAAGCCCCAATGATTGCTCCAATCAAGGCAAACGGTGCAATCCGGACAAACAGCCACTCAACTCCATGAAGCATTGCTCCCGCAATTGCGGTTTCGGGCTGACTATAATCCCATCCCAGGTAAGGACTCTTTAAAACAATCAGGACTGCAAAAACAGCCGCTATAACTGCACACAATGAGATAAAAAACCAATGAACTGCCTTTTGTCTCGCTGCTTTCGCATGTGCAAGCTGCAAGTTTATGACCTCCAGTTTCTCGGAAATCACTCTTAAATCATCAGCCCTCGTTTCCACAATGGTTTCTCCCAACAGTGTGCTGACAGGTGTTTCCAAGACCTCAGATATGGCAATCAGCATATCGGCATCCGGGACCGACAGACCTTGTTCCCATTTGGAGATCGTTTGTCTCACTACATTCAGCCTGATGGCAAGTTCCTCCTGCGAAAGACCTTTGGATTTTCTGATTGTTTTGATGTTTTCGTTTAGCATCGGGGATATCCTCCTTTTATCTTTTGCCACCACTATATGAAAGAATCCCCGTTGCGGCAAGCAACGCAGATTAACATTACTGTTTCTGCAATAGCCAGTCAACTATATTATAAATCTCAACCCCTTCATAACTATATTTCGAGTGCCGAGTCCGGGCAATGACCTTTTTGGGATAAGCATCCCGAATTTGCAGTAATGGCAGACATTCTCTTTCAAGAGTTTTCTGATCTGAAATATTGTCACTGACCTGAATATAAATTTTCTCGCTCCCTTTTTGTGCCACAAAATCAATTTCCTTCTGATATAATTTTCCGACGTACACATCATATCCCCGGCGAAGCAGTTCAATACAGACTATATTTTCATACATTCTGCCGTAATCCATATTCCTGCTTCCCAGAACAGCATATCGAATACCAGTATCACACAAATAAAATTTTTCAGAACTTTCCAAATACTTCCTTCCACGAATATCATAGCGCTTTATATCGTAAAAAACAAAGGCATTGCACAAATATTTAATATATCTGCCAACTGTCACATGGTTAGTTATTGTCTTGTTCGCTGTCAGGAGCTGACTGACCTTGTTTGGAGAAGTAAGATTACTAATGTTATCCATGAGGAATTCACTCAATCTTTGCAAGACCAACGTATCTGGCAAAGCATATTTCTGTACAAGATCCCTTGTAACAATCGTTTCATAAACTTCCTTAATATAGTTTACTCTATCCTGCTTCGTTCTGTAAGCGTAAGAACCTGCCAGTCCCCCATTTATGGAATATTCATCAAAGAGCTTTTCCTTATCGCCGGTCTCATCATAATACTGGCAATATTCCTGAAAACTGAATGGGAACACATGAATCTCTATATAACGTCCGGTAAAAAGAGTTGCCAGATCAGCCCCCAGCAAAAAAGCATTAGAACCTGTAATATAAATATCATATTTTCCTTTGGCGTAAAGACTGTTGATTGCCAATTCAAATTTGGGACACATCTGAACTTCATCTACAAAAAGATAGTTCTTTTTTCCCTCTTGATAATGTTCCTCTACATAAGTATGAAGCACATGATACTCTCTGATTTCCTCGTATGTCAGATCCATAAAATCAATAAAGATAATATTAATATCTTCAAAATATTTTTTCAGATAGTCAATATATGCCAGCATTAATTTTGACTTCCCCGATCGCCGGATGCCTGTAATGATTTTAATGTCCGGTGTTCCGTTTAACTCGATTATTCTATTCAAATAATTTGTTCTTATTATTGTCCTCATATAATCCCTCGCTTTCAAAAATAAAAAAAAATCTGCTTTTTGAAACCGCGTTTCACATCTTATTATCCCAATAAAAATAGTATATGCATATACCCGGTTTCAAAACAGTAAATTTTTTAATTTTTTGAAATCAGACTATTGATAACTATCAATACATCTCGCAGTACCAAAAATTATATGCATTTTTGCAAATAGATCATATCCGCCAATTGGACCGAGTGTAAAATATACTTTTTTGTGGATATACTGACCGTTTTAGCTCCCTCCACACAGCAACCCAGGTAAGAACTGGATAATACAAAAACCAATGAACGGCCTTTTGTCTCACCACGTTCAGCTTAATGAATTGTATTCCATCCACCCTATACTCTGATATACCGTGTTGCCCTTGACGAGCCGATTCGTTTTATCGTACCGCTTTTTACCATAGCTCCAAGGACAGCCTCAACGGTGGTCGGGCTTACATCAGGAAGAATCTTACATATCTCTGCTTTGGAAATCGGTGTCAGACTATTTAATACCGCCGCTTCAATACGGGCTTTCTTTGTAATCTTTTGCCCATGAACAACAGCGAAACGCTTATCAAGTTCCTTATAGCACATATAAAGCATAGATAAAAAGTTTTCGATAAAAGGGAAATAACTGTTTTCACCAGATTCCCAACCGTCTGAAGATTGACGGAGAGATTCATAATAATAGGCTTTGTAGTTATTGATCTGTTCTTCAAAAGACACATATTTTCCTGCATCAAACCCATTTTTATATAAGAGAAGCAAAGAAAGCAGGCGTGACATCCTGCCATTTCCATCCTTTCTGCATATAATTTTCACTATAATATGCAGAAAATCTGCTTATATTTTTTATGCAACATCACACCCCTGAATTCATGACATTCGGGCACTAACTGTTTCTGCGAGTTTCCTTCCCTTGTCTCATGATAGATACTTTGCAATTCAACCGTACATTCCGGAAGGATTTCCTCAACAAGCGGCTTTTCCTTATTACCGACAACCACTAAAACTGTCATATATCCTTCTCTTGGATAGATGGTACATAATGATTTTCCGGCCTTTTTAAATTTGACATTAAAGCCCTTTTCCCAACTGCATGAACTATATTCTATTTTCTCATGACATTTATACGTATCCATAATCTCCAAACAGAATTGCATGAAAACCGGATTACAGACATATTCTCCTATCTCCTCAAGGGCAGGACTGTTATTCTTATCTTGTAAATCAATCATATTAATACCCTTGCTTCTTTCTTCTTTTACCTGTCACCTGCTCCACCACCAGTTTAAAAACTTTTGTCTGGGGCATAACCGCTTTATTAAACGGAAATTCTTCCTGATGGTAATGTTTCATCAGGATGCACAGGGCCTCATACTTTTCATCCTCAGGAAGTATCTCCATATGTCCCTGTCCGATCACACTTGCATATTCCATGGTACAGTTTCCCCGCTCCAGTTCCGTTACCAGCCTGTGTTCACAATCCATTTCAAAACCGGCTCTGTTATCCGCTTCCATCAAATCATATTTCGTACCTTCCATTGCTCCATGAAAATACAGCTCAATCTTCTCCCCTTCTACTTTCATTCCAAAGTTTAACGGCACTATGTATGGATAACCGTTATGATTCAAAGCAATCCTGCACACATCACATTGTTCCATGATAGCTACAATATCCTTAAACTCTTTTACTTCTCTGTCTGAACGACGCATTTTATCCTCCTGTCTTAAACCATTACCATCTTTCTTCCTGTCAGCTTACGTTTATCTGCTTTTTCAGCAGTCCTGCCACAGCTCCTTCCTGATAGAAATCCAGAACACTTAATTTTGTATTGGGAGACACATAAGAGAAATCTGCATGATGCTGATATAATAGATTTAATATTCTCGTCAGATCTTCTTCCAGTTCTGTTGTGAAAATTCTGTCATCGTTTTCACAATGCGTGCTATGATTATACGAAGGCAGTATCTGCGCTGCCTGCAGACAGAACCGCCAGATTCCCGAACTGCCATAGGAATCCACGGCATTGACATCGGCCCCCAGTTCAATCATTCTTTCCAGTACCCTGTAAGCCCTGTCCGCATCCTGTTTCGTTGAAAACTCTCTGAATCCCATAATATCATTATTGGTATTCCATCTGCTGTTCATAACGGCAGCGTTGATGGCGTCATGAATAACGGGTGCTCTCCATGCATTACAACAGGAAGCATCTTCCATGAAATTTACATCCGCCCCCATATCAATCAGATACTCTGCTATCTCAAAAGCACCTGTTTTCAAAGATACCTGCAAGGGCGACTGGCCGTCGTCTTTTTTGGGCGGCTGCTTTGCCACGCAATTGACCAGTTCCGGTTTCTGCTCAATAATCTGTTTGACCTGTTCTATATCCTTATGCCGAATTGCCTGAAATAATTTCTTCACTATATGCGTCCTCCCCTCTATATCCCCAACACCAGCTCTGCCACTCTGAAATAAATCAAAAGGGAAATGGCATCCACAATGGTGGTGATGAACGGACTTGCCATCACCGCCGGATCCAGTCCAATCTTCTTGGCGAGCATGGGCAGGGTCGATCCAACCACCTTTGCCACGATAACAGCCATCAACAGTGTCAGGCAGACCACCAGGGCCACCTGCACGCTCACCTGATCAAAAATCATCAGTCTTGCAAAGTTACAGATGGAAAGCGTCAGACCACACAATACTGCCGTGCGGATTTCTTTCCAGATTACGACAAGCCAGTCTGCAAATTCTATTTCATCTAATGAGATGCCTCGAATGATAATGGCCGAAGCCTGTCCGCCCGCGTTGCCGCCCGTGTCCATCAGCATGGGGATAAACGCTGTCAGCACCACATATCTGCTCAGTTCACTTTCAAATGAGGTAATGATGCTCCCGGTAAAAGTAGCGGAAATCATCAACAATAACAGCCAGGGAATCCTTTTCTTATAGGCATCAAATACGGTCATCTTAAGGTAGGGCTTGTCAGAAGGCATCAAAGCCGCCATTTTCTCGATATCCTCTGTGGTCTCTTCTTCCAGAATATCCACCACATCATCCATGGTGATGATGCCCACAAGCCTGTCCTCGTTATCCACCACCGGCATGGCCGTAAACTCATACTTCCTGAACTGTCTGGCCACCTCTTCCTGGTCCATCAGCGTGTGCAGGGATACCACGTTACGGTGCATCATTTCCCCGATGACGGCATCCGCATCACTGATGAGCAGATAGCGCAGGGCCACCGTGCCCACCAACGTTCTTTTTTTATCTAGCACATAACAAATATTGATTGTCTCACTGTCCAGACCTACCTTACGGATCCGCTCAATGGCCTCCCCTACGGTCTGATTTTCCTTTAAATCCACATACTCCACCGTCATGATACTGCCGGCGGAATCTTCCGGATAACGCATCAGATGATTGATGGCCTGACGGGTGTCGGGACTGGTATTGGCAATCAGACGTTTCACCACATTGGCCGGCATCTCCTCCATCAGTTCCTTGGCATCATCGGACATCATGTTGTCAATAATGCGGGCTGCATCCTTATCGGATAAGGATGTGATAATGGACTGCTGACGGTCAATCTCCAGATAAGAAAAGACATCAGCCGCCATATCCTTCGGCAGGATTCGGAAGATCTTGATTACTTCTTCCTCCTCCATATCCTCCATATAGTCAGCGATATCCGCATCGTTTAACTCCTGGATTACCTGCCTGAGCCTGGTATACTGCCCCCTGCCTAACAGTTCCCGGATTTCTTCCATACCAAAATCCGCATACTCAAAATGTGTATTCCCGCTTATTTCTTCTGTTACTCTTTGCTCTTCCCTGATCTCGCCCATGGTATGCCGCCCTTCCGCACAGGTCACAAATCCACCCGGCATACCGCTCTGTTAACTGACCTACGATACGCCGCCTGCGGAAGTTGTTCCTGCGCTCTTATAATATATGGGATCCGAGACTGCCACCTGCGCCCTGCCGGCAGTGGCCTCTGTGATCTCATGTAACAGTTTGTCTCTCTCTTCAAAAGGAACCTTACAGGTAACGGATACCTGCTGCGTATAGGCACTGTCCTCTATGGGTATGCCCCGCTGTCCCAACAGATACTGTATCTTACCGATACCGTTATAATCCGTCTCAATCGTAAAAGTATACCCATAACACATCGTACACACACTGCTGGCCGCAATGCCGGCCTGGGCCGCCTGCGTGTAGGCTCTCACAAGCCCGCCTGTGCCAAGCAACGTTCCTCCGAAATACCGGGTCACCACCAGGATCAGATTCCGGATACCGGAGCCTGTCAACACCTCCAGAATCGGTCTCCCCGCTGTACCCGAGGGCTCCCCGTCATCCGAAAAGCGCATGATCTGTCCCTGCCCGCCCAGAATATAGGCATAGCAGTGATGTCTGGCATCCCAGTAACGCTTTCTTACCGACTCCAGAAAAGCTGCTGCCTCCTCCTCCGTGGATACCGCCTGTACCTGGGCGATAAAGCGGGATTTCTTCTCCTCAATTTCGCCCACGCCTCCATATTCTATTATCTTATATGGTTCTAACCTATGACCGGATTCCATATGTGCAGTTCTTCATATCCTTTCCCTGAGCCGTCTGACTCCCCAGAATCGGCCGTTCAACAGTTCCACAGCCTTTTCCTAGTATAACATTTTCAAAGAATCCGTACAAGCAGAATAAAAGTGTATAAAATCGTAAACAATTCTTAAGATAAAATGAAAAAACTTTCATTATAAGGGAAATTTTGCTATAATGAACGCAAACTTAGCAGTTAGCGTCTCAAGAATTACTGCGTAATTCTTGCTTAAGTTTTAGGAGGCATTATACATGAATTATAGTAAGAGAGGTGTACGCAAGAAACAGCAGGCACTTAATTCTACCGGTAAGAAATGGGGTAAAAAGATTGGTTTTACCTTTATACAGATATTCCTTTTATTCATGATCGGCACCGCCATTATCGGCATCAGTGCCGGCATCGGCGTTTTCAAGGGTATCATTGCCACAGCGCCGGATATTGGCAATATTGATGTGACGCCCACAGGATTTTCCACTTTTGTATATGACATCGAAGGTAATCAGACGGAAAAACTGGTGGCCCAGGATTCCAACCGTATCCCGGTAACCATCGACATGGTGCCCCAGGATCTGCAAAACGCTTTTGTGGCGATTGAGGACTCCCGTTTCTACGATCATAACGGTATTGACATCAAGGGTATCATCCGTGCCGGCGTGGTGGGCATCCAGAACCGTCATTTTTCCGAAGGTGCCAGCACCATCACTCAGCAGCTTTTAAAGAACAATGTTTTTACCGACTGGACCAGTGAGGATTCCTTTGCCGATAAAGTCAAACGTAAGATTCAGGAGCAGTATCTGGCACTGGAACTTGAGAAAGTCATGGATAAGGATACTATCCTGATTAACTATATGAACACCATCAACCTGGGGCAGAATACTCTGGGCGTGGAAGCGGCGTCCAACCGCTACTTTGGCAAGCATGTAAGCGAGCTGACCTTATCGGAGTGTGCAGTCATTGCAGGTATTACCCAGAACCCCTCCCGTCTCAATCCGATCAGTCATCCGGAAAAAAACGCCGAGCGTCGGCAGAAAGTACTGGATGATATGAAGAAGCAGGGCTTTATCACACAGGAAGAATATGACGAAGCGTTGGCAGACGATGTCTATTCGCGTATTCAGGTTGCCGATTCCGAAAATAATGAAGAGTCATCTATCAATACATACTTTACAGATGCACTGATAGATGATGTCTTAGAGGATCTGATCGCGGCAGGCTACAACGAAACCCAGGCATACACCCTGCTCTACAGCGGCGGACTCAAGATTTACTCTACCCAGGATCCGAAGATTCAGAAGATTTGCGATGAGGCATTTGCAGATGAAAGCAATTTCCCTGCCAATACCAAGTGGTATCTGAATTATGAACTGACCATTGACAGGGCCAACGGCGACCGGGAAAATATCAGCACGGAAATGTTCCGTGCCTACTGGCGTGAAAACCGTTCCTCCAAATATAATCTGATTTATGCTTCCCAGGAGGAAGCCTACCAGGATATTGAAGCATATAAAGAAGCTGTCATGTCCTCCGGCGATGAAGTATACGGAGAAAGAGTCAGTCTGACACCCCAGCCCCAGGTTTCCCTGGTGGTGCAGAATCAGAGTACAGGCCATGTGGTTGCCATGGTCGGCGGACGGGGCGCCAAATCCGCCAGCCGTACTTTGAACCGTGCAACAGACACCGTCAGACAGCCCGGCTCTACTTTCAAAGTAGTATCTACCTATGCACCGGCTCTGGACAGTGCAGGACTCACGCTGGCAACCGTTATGAACGATGCCCCCTTCAACTATGCCACAGGCCGTCCTGTAGCCAACTGGTATGGGGAAAACTATCGCGGACTTTCCTCCTTAAGAGACGGTATCCGTGATTCCATGAATATCGTGGCCGTTAAGACCCTGACACAGATTACTCCACAGCTGGGCTTTGATTATCTGAAGAGTTTCGGCTTTACTACAGTGGTTGACCGTATGGAAATTAACGGTCAGATTTTCTCTGACATACAGCAGACCACTGCACTCGGCGGCCTCACCAAGGGCGTCACCAATGAAGAGCTAAATGCCGCCTATGCTTGTATTGCCAACCACGGTACCTATATTAAACCCAAGCTATATACCAAAGTCCTGGATCACGATGATAATGTCATTCTGGATAACACAATGCCACAGTCCAGACAAGTTATCAAAGAGACCACGGCTTTCCTTCTGACAGACGCCATGGTGGATGTAGTCACCAGCGGTACCGGCGGTTCCGTTAATTTCGGCAACATGGCGATTGCCGGTAAAACAGGAACCACTTCCGATTATAATGATGTATGGTTTGCGGGTTATACCCCATACTACACGGCAACTACCTGGGCCGGTTTCGACAATAACGTAAAACTCACCGGCGATGAGAAAAACCTGGCCAAAAAATTATGGCGTGCCGTCATGTCCAAGATTCATGAGGATCTGCCCAGTGAGTCCTTCTCAGTTCCTTCCGGGATTGTGACAGCCACCGTATGTTCCCGATCCGGCAAACTGCCGATTGCGGGACTGTGCGACGGTACACTGCGCAGCGAATACTTTGCCGAAGGCACAGTTCCTTCCGCCACCTGCGATGTGCATTACGCCGGCCAGATCTGCCAGTACACTGGCCTGCCTGCAACGGAGTTCTGTCCGTTTAAAGCAGAAGGTGTGGTAGAATTGACGCCGATAGAAGATATCTCTCTACAGAGCGGCTCTGCTACCGTATCACAGGTAGTAGACCCGGACGGCACCGTGAACAACGTCGCCACCCCTGCCGCACAGACCAACCTGTGCCCGCACAATGCGGAATTCTATGCAGATCCTAACTATGAGGCTGTAATAGCCATGCAGAGAATGGAACTGGAACAGCGCACACAGCAGGCAATCCTGGAAGCACAGCAGGCGGCCCTGGCACAGCAGCAACAGCAGGCCGCAGAGCAACCCCAGCCACCTGCGGATGTACCTCCAACAGAATAAACAAAAAAAGAGTTTCCAAATATGGAAACTCTTTTTATACTCTCTATATTCCGTCTGTCTTTCGCAATCAGATTCCTTTCACATCCCTGATCTTCTGCTCCAGGTCTGCAACCCCGTTCTTTGCGTTCATAATGGCGCGGCAGGCTTCCTCATATTCCTCACCCGGCTCTAAAGCATGCTGCTCATAATACATCTTGCCAATCTCAATGTAATTCTTCCTGATCACCTCTTCACAGGTATTAATCTGACTTTTCAAACTGGCAATCTCTGCTAAATCCTTTGCCTTGTCAGACACTTCCCTGCCCTTCGACGTAATGGTTTCGCTCAGTTTATCTAAGAAATCCATACATTTCCTCCTGTTTTGCTTTTTTCTATTGTACACCATTCCCCTCCGTGCCGCAAGGTCAGCGGGCCGAATTACCGGAAAGTGAGTCCTTCGACACTGTGTTACCCGAGAGGGATTCTTTGGGCCGTTCCCTGTCCGATGTATCCCGTGTCTGGGAATTACCGGAAAGAGAATCCCTGGATAAGGAATTACCCGACAAGCTATCCCCTTCAGTGTAATCCTGCTCCCAGCCGCCATCCTCATAATAACGCACCAGTTCTGCTGCAAAATGTTCGGCCAGAATCTGATACCCTTCATGATTGCCATGCACACCGTCCGGAATGTACTCTTCCACGATGTCCACATCATGAGAATCCAGAATATTAGAGTTATACAAATCAATCACCGGAATATCATATTCCTGTGCCAGTTTCAGCATCACATTTACAAGCTTTCTCTGGGGAAGCAGATAACTGCGTTCCCGCATCAGATAATCCTGTAGGATATTCGGAAGCGGCGTGGCAAAGAAAATATCCGCATCAGGATAGTTCTTCTGAAGGCCCCTGATCAATTCGTCCAAATCCCCGCAGAACGTGCGGGGAGAGCGCTCCTCAAGCGTACCCAGCTCTTTTTCCGACAGACAGAAGCCATCGTTAGTACCGCCCATGACAATGATAATATCTACATCCTCGGGGATTTCCTGATAGCGTTCTACAAAAGCATCCGCCCAATACCGTCCTATGGAAGAACCGCCGATTCCCAGATTATACACTTCTTCCGCTCCCAGAAGTTCTTTCAGGCGGGATGGATAAGCATACTGCTGATAATCCTCCTCCGAGTCTAAATTAGCTGCCGCCGTGATACTGTCTCCCAGACAGGCAATCTTTTTCCCGCTGAAATCTATTTCACTGTCCGAAATACGTTTTCGATCCGTCCGGTTCACGATAAGCGTTTCTTTCATGGAGCTTCGCTGTGCCCGCCGCTCTTCCAGCGTAATCCTGGCCGGTGAGCTGCCAAGTCCGCTGCCATTGCCCGATACGCTCCGGTTACCGGACACGCTCCAATTACCGGACACACTGGCATTTCCGGACACGCTTCCATTCCCAGACACACTTTGATTCCCAGACACACTTTGATTACCGGATACACTGCTGTTACCGGACACACTCCAGTTGTCCGATACGCTGCCGTTGCCAGACACATTTCCATCATCTGACACAATATCATTCTCAGAAAGAGAGCCCTCATCGGATATATCCCATTCTCCCCGAAGACCCATGCCTTCCTCAAAAGCAGCTTCCTCGGCACGCGCTATCTCCTCATCCCGAAGTGCACTCTCCTGCTGAAGCTGAGAGATAAACTCCTCCAGCTTTTCCCGGTCCTGGGTCAGCTCCTGAATCTCTGCCTGCATCTCCTGGACTCTTGTATGAACCTCTTCATTGCGGGCATAAACTTCCGCTATGGCCTGCTCTTCTTCCTGTCTTTCCAGTTCCTCCGACTCAACATATGTATGGTATGCCTTCAGACCAAGTGCGGCCAGCAACACCGCAGTCAATACCAGAATACTTATCGCTAAAATATCATTTACTCGTCTCATCCCATTCTCTGCCTTACAATCTCATATGCAAGCACCCCTGCTGCCACAGACACATTTAAAGAATCGATGTTTCCGCGCATGGGAATTGCCGCACACATATCACACTTTTCTCTGATCAGGCGGCCTACACCGCTTCCTTCTCCTCCTACCACAAGCCCGATAGGACCCTTTAAATCAAGCTCATACATAGGGGTACCATTCATATCTGCACAGACAAACCACAGCCCGTCCTTCTTCAAGTCCTCAATGGTCTGCCCCAGATTGGTGACCTTTGCCACCGGCGTATAGTTCAAAGCTCCGGCAGAAGCCTTCGCCACGGTCGCCGTCAGTCCAACCGCACGGTTTTTGGGAATAATGACCCCATGCGCCCCTGCCTGATTGGCCGTACGGATGATAGCCCCCAGATTATGAGGATCCTCCACCCCGTCAAGAAGCAGGATAAAAGGCGGCTCATTCTGCTGTCTCGCTTTTTGCAGGATGTCCTCAACCTCCGCATACCCATAAGCGGCGGCACTGGCAATAACGCCCTGATGCTTCCCTGTATCGGACATCTGATCCAGACGCTCTTTGGACACATACTTAATCATAGTACCCTGTTTGGATGCCTCCCGCTTTATGGTCATGACAGGCCCGTCCTTACAACCGTCCAGAACATACAGCCTGTCTATTGTCCGGCCGGAACGAAACGCCTCAATCACGGCATTTCTGCCTTCTATGGTAAACTCTGCATTTTCTCTTTTCTTCTCTTCCATCTTCATCTTTAAATCTCCATACCCAGACTTTCAACCGCCCTTTTAATCAGGCTAAGCATCCTCTCCTGTTTCCCCAGCAGATACAGATAACCGCACAAGGCTTCCAATCCCGTAGCCTTGCGGTATTCTATGACCGTTGCATTTTTGGCCGTAGTATAGGACTTGGCATTACGGCCCCTTCTGTAAACTTCCTGCTCTTCTTCCGTCAGTTCCTCCATAAGACCGTCAATCAATTTCGCCTGCACCCGGGCGCTGACATACTGTACCGTCTTCTTATGCAGCTTGTTGGGAGAAGTGTTGCCCCTCTCCACCACAATGGTACGAATCACCAGGTCATAAATCGCATCGCCGATATAGGCAAGCGTCAACGGGGAATAAGTTCTGATATCAATCTCCCTACAGCCAAATTCCCGTTTGATTGCCTCTAAAATCGTTACGCCCTCTTCCATTTAACGCCCTCTCTTGTATCTTCCAGAATAATCCCCTTATCTGTCAGGATGTTCCTGATTTCATCCGCCCGCGCAAAGTTCTTCGCTTTTCTGGCCTCCTGTCTTTCCTGAATCAACACCTCAATCTCCTCATCCAGCATCTCCTGCTTTCGCTCCACAATCAGCCCGCAGATATCGGACAGCATCACGATTTCTTCTTTTAATGCCTGTAAAAATGCCCTGCCAGACGCCGCATCTGCATGGGTGTTGGCAAATTTCACCAGTTCAAAAATAGCCGAAACGGCATCCGCCGTGTTGAAATCGTCATCCATGGCTTCGTCAAACTTATCCACAAATCCTTTGGCTTCTGTGACAAGCTGTTCTTCCGCTTCGCTCATCTCCCGCTCATCCGCACTCTCCATCAGGAAATTCAGATTATCCACGCTGGTCACGATCCTGTCCAGACCATTCTTGGCCGCTTCCATCAGTTCCGCACTGAAATTCAGAGGACTTCTGTAATGTGCCGAGAGCATAAAGAAACGAAGCACCTGCAAATCATATTTCTCACTGATATCACGCACCGTAAAGAAATTCCCCAGAGATTTGGACATCTTCTTATTATCGATATTCAGGAAACCATTGTGCATCCAGTATTTGGCAAAAGGCTTGCCATTGGCTGCCTCCGACTGGGCAATTTCATTCTCGTGATGCGGGAAAATCAAATCCTCCCCGCCCGCATGAATATCAATCTCATCCCCCAGATACTTCTTGCTCATCACCGAGCACTCAATATGCCAGCCCGGACGCCCCTCACACCAGGGTGCGGTCCAGAAAGGTTCCCCTTCTTTCTTGGGCTTCCACAGTACAAAATCCAACGGATCCTGCTTCTGATCCTCACCGGATACCAGAAGGGAACGCTCCCCGCTTCGCAGATCGTCCAGATTCTTGTGGGAAAGCTTGCCATAGTCCGCAAAACTCCTGGTCTTAAAGTAGACCGTACCATCCTCCGCCACATAAGCATGTCCCTTATCAATCAAAGTGTTAATCATGTCGATCATCCCGTCAATCTCGCAGGTTGCCTTCGGATGCGTGGTAGCCGGTTTCACGTTCAGAGCCTCCATATCCTTCTTACACTCTGCAATATAGCGCTCAGAAATCACGGAAGCATCCGTTCCCTCTTCATTGGCCTTCTTGATGATTTTATCGTCCACATCCGTAAAATTGGACACATAATTGACCTCATAACCTTTATGCTCCATGTAACGGCGCACCGTATCAAAGACAATCATCGGCCTGGCATTGCCAATGTGTATCAGATTATATACCGTAGGCCCGCAGACATACATGCTGACCTTTCCCTCCTCCAGGGGTACAAACTCTTCCTTTTTTCTGGATAATGTGTTATATACTTTCATTTTGCCTCCATCCCTGCGCCGCTTTTGCGCATAACGATTATCTTTTCTGCTGCTTAAGTTCCCTTTCTATATCCAACAGCCGGTTGGTCAGTTCCGTATTCGCCTTCTGCAAAAGCATGATGTCCTCCCGCACCGGATCCGGCAGATGGGTCTGATCCAGTTCTTCCTGCGGCAGACTCATATTGTCCCGCTTGACCACGCGCCCCGGCACACCCACCACGGTAGAATTCGGCGGCACCTCCTCCAGCACCACACTGCCCGCGCCGATCTTACTGTTATCACCGATTTTAAAAGACCCCAGCACCTTGGCGCCCGTACTGATCATCACATTGTTGCCCACCGTAGGATGACGCTTGCCCTGTTCTTTGCCTGTACCGCCCAGGGTCACTCCCTGGTAGAGCGTCACATTGTCGCCGATCACCGTGGTCTCCCCGATGATAACTCCGTTGCCGTGATCGATAAAGAATCCTTTGCCAATCTGCGCGCCCGGATGTATCTCTATGCCGGTCTTACGCACCCCTTTCTGGGATACCCACCTTGCCAGGAAGTATCGTTTCTTCAGATACAGCTTATGGGCCAGACGATAATACAGCATGACCTTGAAGCTTGGATAAAGAAACACTTCCATGTTGGAATGAATAGCCGGGTCACGTTCCCTTACAACACGGATTTCTTCCTTTATATTCTTGACCAATCCCATAACACCACTCCCACTAAAAAACGCGGCCCATACGTCCATTCCCTAAGGAAATAGAGACGAATTGATCCGCGGTTCCACTCTACTTAAAAACTGTTTACAGTTTTTCACTCAAAGCCGATAACGGGGCTGACCGGACGAAGATACTCACAACCGCTTCCGCGGGCTTTCCCCTCGCCTGACTCCGGAGCGCACTTTCCTTTCTCTTTCACGAAATCTGCTTACAGCCCACGGCAGATTCTCTCTGGCGTTTCGATAAAAGGTACTCTTCTCCTTCACTGTCTACTAATTAGAATATGCAAAGATGGGGGTTTTGTCAAGCGTTTAAAGAATCAGATTTCCCTGATTTCACATACAAATTTCTCAATCAGGAAATTAACACGATCCGGCTCATCCGTATTGGAATTATGTCCGGCCCCCTGAATCCATTCCAACCTGATTCCGGTATTTTGATGCCACATTTTATTATATCGGATACAGGAACCTGCATGATCTTTCTCTCCGCATATGAGAAGTGCCGGGCAGGTAATCCGGTATGGAAGATCCGCTTCCATGGCCGCCGCCAGCATACGAAAACCATGCCCGGACAATCTGGCATATCTTTCCTGATTCCCGTTATAAACCATCATCATATCATACATCAACTTTCTTCCGTATGTTGAAGTGGCAACTCCAGATGTCCCTGACATCAACAAAAGCTTCCATGGATAATGACGATATACAGGCTCCATTCTTTTTAAAAACCAAAGTTCTGCCGCCGTTACATAATTTCTCTGTAAGGGCGCCGAGTCGATAGCGATAAAGCCTGCCGGCTTATCCGGATATAACTGCAAATATGCCTGCCCCACATAACCGCCCATGGATTGACCTATAAGGATGGGTTTTTCTATCCCCTCCACCGTCAAAATCTCGTTCAGCCACCTGGCCTTATCCAACAGACTAAAAGTTAATTCAAACGGCCAGGAGGCACTATGCCCCGGCGCATCCCATACCAAAACATGATACTTATCCTCGAAATATTCTATTTGTTTGTCAAACAATCTGTGGTCGGCAGTCAAGCCGGGCAGAAAAATCAATGTTTCTTTGGCGTTGTCTTTTTGACTGCTTACCCAGTAATGGATTGTCCCATACGATGTCTGATAAGTTTTCTCAATCATCCTGTTTCCCTGAAGGCCTTTCCGACAGAAACAAATTTCTGTTGCTTTCTATCATTCCCATGTTATAATTGACCTATGGAAGCATAGCTCAGCTGGGATGAGCGCTCGCCTGACTAGCGGGAGGTCAAGGGTTCGAGCCCCTTTGCTTCCATTTTGTTATTCTACTACACAATCTTTTCCCATTTTTAACAAAATACATTCTCAATTATTCATGGATAGAACAACAAATGCTAAAAGAAATCACCGCAATTCATATAAAACCTATTTTCATTCGTATATATTCTATAACAAGTTTTTTAATACGGCCAGTATATTCCTCAATAGTAATTAAAACCCTAGCAAATATTTTCACTTATTTCAAACAATATCAGCCTTGAAATTCAATTATCAATTTTCTTAAATCCTACTAATTCCGTTACTCCCATATTACCATTTTTACAAAAATGTCTGTTTACGTCTACTTTGTTTAATAACTCTATATCTGCAACTACTTTATCGACATATTCCCCTTCAAATTTTTTCCCACACATTTTACATCTATATATTTCAATAAACATCCTTACCTCCATAACAAAAAATGCTACTGATTAATCCTCAGCAACATCTTTTGTATACTTCACATTCATTTTACTTATTATTTAATTTCTACCTCTGGAAATCGTTTCAGAAATTCTTCACTTTTTCTTAATTCTATAAATAAAGGCCATTCCTTTAACTCAGTTTCACCTATGTCCGTTTGTTGATCATAAAACTCGAAAAATTTACTATAATCCTCTTTTAATACCAATACACCTAAAATATATCTAGGTTTATATGCTGATGTATCTATTCCTTCAACCTCCATCTTAACTTTATCATATTCACCCAACCATTTGTAACATAGCCAACTATTTATCTTGCACAATATTCTATCGGCATCCAAAAGTTTAGGACTTTTCAAACATATTTCATAAAAATGTCGCGCCATTTTCCATCTCTGTACATCTAAATATTCTTCATATATTATACTCATCATATTATCTATTTCATCTTGATTATCCCCATATTCCTTAATCCATATTTCTATAACAAGGGACATTCCTACATATTCTATTATATCTATAGCATTATCTATGTACTCTCTATCAATATTTAAATCCTTTCCCACTAAATCTTTCTTCGTATTCTTTACTACATTCATATATATAGTATTAATAATGCCATTATTATGTACATATAAATTTCTTCTTGCGAAAATTTCTTGTATAGTTTCAAACTCATCTTCCCATGCCTTTAAATCTATTTTTATAATTTTTTGAAAATATTTTTTCCAATCGCATAAGGAACCATACATTTTATTAGTAACTTCTTGATCAATTAGAATATTCCTTATCTCTTCTATATTGTTAAGTTCAGTCAATACTTTATAGGAAACAGACTTTTCATCCAAAGATATTCTCTGAGGATGCTTAACAAAACTCTCTCTCAAAATAAGTAACCAGCAATAATAATGATCCTTTATATAAAATCTCTTTTTGTCTTTCTTTTGCTTCAAACTTTTGATACTCTCTTTTAATATTCCTAGGCAAACAATCCGGTAATTTTTCACCGCCATCTTCCATCTCTTGAATTAGATTTTCTATAGCTTTTAAATAATCTATTACTTCTTGTGGCATATTTTCAACTTCTTGCGATCTATCAGATAATGAAGAACCTCTTTCTTTTATTTTTTCCATCGTATAAATGGTACCAGCAAAAAGAGAGTCATTATTATTAATTTGCTTTTCATCCATAACATTATCCATAGTTGGTGACACACTACTAACATAATATCTTAAGGCTCTAAGATTATTCAAAAATATACTACATATATAATTATACATAACATAAACTCCTAACAAATTGATAATGAAAAATAATGAAAGTATCGGTTCTTACTTTTTTGTACAAAAAAGTAAGAAAATTATACCAACTTCAAAAAATAAAAATCTCATAATCGAAGATCGATATAATTTTCTTACACTTTTATATGTCTTATATACTTTATTTAAACTTCCATATCAACAGTCTACGAAAAAAAATATCGCTTTCCCTTTCCTAGTTTTTATTTATTATACATGAATAGTACAATAAATGCAAACATTATTTGAATTCCCACTCAAAGCAATAATTATTTAATAATGTTGGGTTATTAATTGAAAATGAATACTGCATTAAATTGCCAACTTTCTGAGTAGCTATATGTATATCATTAGGAGCATTTATTGTTCTTGCAGAATCCTTATATACATTTAGTTTTATATTCTTAATTAAATTTTCCGGAACGGTTAAATGCATAGTAAACTTATGCGTTTGTTGCCTAATAGTGTGTGAAAATATTGGTATCATAGATAAATTATCATCTTTTACACTAGTCTCTAGCTTGAAATAAACACTGTCACCAAAACTTAGCTCTCTGTTAAAATCAATCGTATAAGTAAATGGCGAAGAAGTTCTTCGAGAATCATATAATGTATATTCTCCATTTGATTCAATTATTTTCGTATAATTATATTTCCCTCCAGTCCAAATAATCCTTCCTTCAAATCCTGGATATTTTTCTGTATTTACAATACAATCATATTACAAAAAAGAAAGTATATTTTCTCTGTCCTTAAAATACAATTCAACTTCTAAATTTTCAAAAATTAAGTTTGTCTCAATTATATTATTAACTCTTGATCTTTCATTCTTCCTACATATTTTAATATTTAAAATCGTTGCAATTACTAATATTATAGTCATTATCCCAATCGATATAAATGCCAGTATATATGCATAAATAGGTATTCTATAATTGTTGTTACTTATCATTTGATAAATACCTTTAATTAAGGGTATCCACAATAAAATATTAGCAATAAATAAAGTTAATATATACCAAAACATATTGCTAATTAAGTTTGTAATTATTTCATCTTTATGATCTTTTATTCTATACATCGTATTTAAACCCACCAATCACTAGTATTATGACTGTCATTATATACTAAGAATTAAAATAAATCTACAATTTTCGTCACAAAAATACACTTATTGTTTTAAACTACATAAAATTTTCTAATATTTTGCCCTTTGCAAAAACTACCAAATACTAACAATAGACTACTTATTTAAATGTCCTAATATCCTATTTACCTCTCACTATATACGAACTTCTTCTTTCTCAAACAATTTAAAGTCTAATATATGTTAAAATATTTGATCACCTTATTTTTTAGACAACAAAAAATCCCTGGTTCCCCAAGGATTCTCAAAGCTGCTGACGGGAATCGGACCCGTGACCTCCGCACTACCAATGCGACGCTCTACCGACTGAGCCACAGCAGCCTGACAATAAAGGTTTCCCTCTTGCCATCGTGTTGTAGTATATCATAGCCATTTTAGCTTTGTCAATACCCGCGTCATTGTTTTCTGATTGCTTTCTTCAATTTGGTTTTAATCCGCTGCAGGGCGTTGTCCGTGGACTTATCATCTCTTCCTAAGACCTTGGCAATCTGCTGATATCCCATTCCTGTCAGGTACAGATCCAGTACCTGTTTTTCAAAGCTGCTCAGCTCTTTGTCTATAATGGTTTCCAACCTGTCCACGTTCTCCTGATCGATAATCATCTCCTCCGGACTCTGCTCAAATCCGGCCGCCAGGACATTGACCAGTTCCTCTTCCTCCCCCTCATGATTGGTTGACACACTGCCATAGAGGGACACATAATTATTGAGCGGTATATGTTTCTTGCGTCTGGAAGCCTGCACTGCCGTATACATCTGTCTGGATACGCACAAATCCGCGAAGGTGGAGAAACTGGCGTCCCGCCCGGTATCATAGTCCCGCACGGCCTTAAAGAGCCCGATCATACCCTCCTGGATCAGATCTTCGCTGTCCGCCCCCAGAATATACATGGACTTGGCCTTACTCCTGACCAGATTCTTGTATTTATTCATGATATAATCCATAATGCCCGGCTCGCCGTCCCGCAGATTCACCAAAAGCTCCTCGTCCGTATAGCGGCTGTAATCTTCTTTCAAAACAATCTCCCTCTTAACACCTTCATGGTTTCATAATCATACAGTTAGCTTTCTGCGCCTTATCCTTCCTCATCGGCTTTACTACACCCGGGACATCCTGCGCATCCTCTGGCCTGTACGTCCTCACTGTAAATCTCACTGGGGTTTGCCAACATACAGATAGCCTGGGCGGAAATGCCTTCCCCACTGCCGGTAAAGCCAAGCCCTTCCTCCGTGGTCGCCTTCACATTGACCTGGGAGATATCGATTCCCAGCGCTTTTGCCATATTCGCCCGCATGGTATCAATATGAGGCCGCATCTTCGGCGCCTGGGCAATGATTGTAGCGTCAATATTTTCAATCAGAAACAGATTCTCTTCCAGAAGTGCACCCACATGCTCCAACAATTTAATAGAAGAAATCCCCTCGTAAGCCGGATCTGTATCCGGGAAATGCCTGCCGATATCCCCCAAAGCCGCGGCACCCAGAAGCGCATCCATCACCGCATGTATCAGAACATCCGCATCCGAATGGCCCAGAAGCCCCTTTTCATAAGGGATTTCCACGCCCCCGATAATACACTTTCTGCCTTCCACCAGCCGGTGTACGTCATACCCCATTCCAATCCTCATTACTCCCTCACCTTCCTGCCATACAGCTTCCAATTCACATTTATACATTTGAGTAAGGCATGTTATTATTCTATGCCTTATTCCCTGCCTTTATCCTTTTTCCCCAGCGCTCTCCGACAGAAAGTCCAGGACATCACTGTGGCAATCCCCCAGCCCACGGGCCAGGAAAGCCAGATGCCCACGGAACCCATGCCGGCAGAAAACACAAACGCCAGAATGACCCGCAGGATCAGATCCGTAAACGTAGACGCCATAAACTCTTTCATCCGTTCCGCACCCCGCAGCATCCCGTCGGCAACCAGTTTCACGGCTATCACAAAGTAGAACGGCGACACGATTTTCAGGAAAGTAACACCGGTACGCAGGGCGTCGCTCCCGGTATCATCCATAAACAAAAGTACCATGGTCCGTCCGAAGAAGAAATATGCCACAAAGAAAGGCACCGCCACACAGGCCGCCATCTTCAATCCCGCCATAAATCCATCTCTGATGCGTTCCTGTTTCCCGGCGCCGCGGTTCTGGGCCGTAAAACCGGACACACCGTTTCCCAGGGTGGTAAATCCCGTGATGATAAAAGTATTCAGCTTTATGGCCGCAGAATATCCCGCGATCACACCCGAGCCATAAGAGTTTACCAGACTTTGTATAAAAATATTACCCACAGACACAAAGCTCTGCTGTAAAATACTGGGAACCGCAATCATACTGATCTTTTTTAACAGGGAAAAAGAAAATACCTTCACCCGTCCCTGTGTTCTGATTTCCCGCATCCGCACGCCAAAAGAAATCAATGCCAGAATACAGGCCGCTCCCTGGGCGATAAAGGTAGCCCAGGCCACACCGGCCACACCCCATTTGAATACTGCCACAAAGAGAATATCCAGCGCAATATTTCCCACGGACGACCCAATCAGGAAATACAGGGGCGTCCTGGAATCCCCCAGGGAATTGAACATGCCGGTGGTCACATTATATAAAAACAGAAAGATAAATCCGCCGATATAGATTTTGAGATAAAGCGCGCCGTCCGCAAAGATATTCTCCGGCGTCTGTATCATGCGCATCATCGCCGGTGTGGTCACAAGCCCCACGATCGTCAGCAGAGCCGCCAGCACAAATCCCGTGATTAACGTGGTGGAAACGGCTGTTTTTAGCTTTTCATGGGCTTTGGCGCCAAAAAGCTGGGAGATGACCACCGAACAGCCGATATTACTCCCCACCGCCACCGCCATAAAGATCATGGTGATCGGATAGGAGGCTCCCACCGCCGCCAGCGCGTCCTCTCCCGCAAATTTACCCGCAATCATACTGTCCGCAATATTATACAACTGTTGAAACACCACACTGATGAACATGGGCACCGTATACCTTACCAGTGTTTTCTGCGAATCTCCTACCGTCAGATCCTGAATCATTTTACGCTCCATTCCAACCCGTGCGATTTCTCGCACTAAGCCTTCTTTCCCTGTTTCTCCAGAATAAAAGTAAGCAGTCTGTCCGCCACTTCTTCCTTGCTGAGTATAGGCAGTTCCAGGGTTTCCTCCTTTGTGAGCAGGGTTACCACATTGGTGTCCGTCCCAAAGCCGGCCCCCTCCTGTCGCAGATTATTGGCCACGATCATATCAATGTGCTTCTTCTCCATCTTCGCCCTGGAATTTTCCAGCATATGCTCCGTTTCCATGGAAAAACCGCAGATGAACTGGCCTTCTCTTCTATGGGCGCCCAGATACGCCAGAATATCCTCGGTGCGCTCCAAAGCAATGGTCAGCTCGCCGTCCTTTTTCTTCATCTTCTCATCGGCAGTCCGGGCAGGGCGGTAATCCGCCACAGCAGCCGCCTTAATAATAATATCCTGTTTTTCTGCAGCCGCCTTAACCGCCTGGGCCATATCGGCGGCCGACACCACAGGCACCGTTTTCACTCCCATCGGAGGCTGTAATGCGGTTTTTCCTGACACAAGTGTCACCTCTGCGCCGCGAAGCATGGCAGCCCTGGCAATCGCATATCCCATCTTCCCGCTGGAATGATTGCTGATATAACGTACGGGATCAAATTTCTCCTGGGTAGGCCCCGCGGTGACCAGTACTTTCCTGCCCGCCATATCCTTAGGGGTCAGTGCCTTTACAATCGCCTCATACAAAGCCTCAGGTTCCGGCATCTTGCCTTCCCCGGTATCCCCGCAGGCCAGATAACCGCTGGCCGGGGTTACCACTTCCATCCCGTACTTTTCAAGAATTTTCAGATTATCCTGCACCACCGGATTTAGATACATTCTGGTATTCATGGCCGGGGCAAAGATTTTGGGACACTGACAGGCCAGTAAGGTGGTCGTCAGCATATCATCTGCCAGTCCATGGGCTGCTTTGGCAATCACATTGGCAGAAGCCGGCGCCACAAGCATAACATCTGCTTGTTTTGCCAGGGCCACATGTTCCACGCTGTGCTGAAAATTCCGGTCAAAGGTATCCACCAGACACTTATTGCCCGTCAATGACTCAAAGGTAATGGGATTAATGAAATTTGTGGCGTTCTGTGTCATGATTACCGTCACATCCGCCTGTTTCTTCTTCAACATACTCGCCAGAGAAGCAATCTTATAGGCGGCGATACTGCCGCTCACGCCCAGAACAATATGTTTTTCTTTTAATAACATATGTTACCTCTTTCTGATCCAACCAAAACTTATATTGCCATATATGCCTTGCTCAGCGCCGTATAACCTGCTTTCTCATATTTCCACATTCTTATGATAAATCAGTCCCAGGCCTTTCAAGGTAAGCTCATTATCACAGATTATCTCTTTCTTACAGTATGGAACAATGCTTGCCGCCAGGCCGCCGGTAGCTACCACGGGCGCCGAATACCCAAGCTCCTCGTAAATCCTCTCTATCATACCGTCCAGACAGGCCGCCTGCCCCATCACGATACCGCTCTTCATGCAGTCGATGGTATTTGTGCCAATGACCTTCTTCGGCGGCTCCAGGCTGATACGCGGCAGCTGGGATGTCCTGTTCACCAGAGAATCCAGGGAAACTTTGGCACCCGGCAGAATCATGCCGCCTATATAGTTTCGTTTCTCATCCACCACACTGATGGTCGTGGCCGTTCCCATGTCGATCATGATAATCGGCGCCCCGTAATAATGCAGCCCTGCCACCGCATTGACCACCAGATCGGAACCCAACTGCCCCGGATTATCCATCAGGATATTCAATCCGGTCTTGACACCGGGCCCTACCACAAGCGGCGCCCGATGCAGCATTTTCTCCAGTGACGACTTCATAATATTATTGAGGGGAGGTACGACAGAAGAAATGATACTGCCATTGATATCCTCCAGACCAATCTGATACAGATCAAAAAGGGTCTTAAACTCCACCACATATTCCAGTTCAGTCTTGGAGAGATCGGTAGACACCCGTTCTACAAAATTAACCTTCTCTCCCTCGATACACCCGATGACAATATTGGTATTTCCAATGTCAATCGCCAAGATCATATCCTCTGTCCTGCCTTTCCTCATAATATCTGTTCCTTTCAATATGCCAGACAGACGCCTTTGCGTCCATCCGGCATATTTTCATGCTGTATTGTTCTCTTTATTCCGATAAACCTTACGCCTTCTTGGCCGTAAATCCCACAGATTGCTGTGCCTTTGACATCTTCCCATACACCGGTTTCACCTTTGTCAATGCAAGGCCCACACCGGTCACAATAATAGCAGCCACTACGGATTCTACCACACCATTAAAGGCGACCACTCCCATAATGACATCCAGCACTGCCTCTCCGGCAACACCCACTGCCTCGGCATAGGCCTCTTTATATAAGATAAAGATACCGCTCATGACAAACAGGGTATTGGTAAATGCCCCGGCAAGTCCCGCATAGGAAAGGGCAATAGCCGCAGATCCCTTTTTGTTTCCGCTGATGGTAAGAATCACCATAAGTACAGCGCCGACGACAAGACCGATCACTGTACATACCATGGCACTCAGCCTCTCCGGAAGCAGCCGGATCAAAAATGCCCGCACGGAAACAAATAAAATAACAGACGCTATAGCATTAACAATCATTCTGCCTGTCTTCTGTTCACTCCCTGCCGCTTTGCGAATCAGCAGATAGACAAAATACGGTACCACGCCAACTAAAATCCTCGGTACAAAGCAAATGTAGAGGCTCTTAAAGATGCCGGATACACCGACCACGTTTGCAGCCAGGACCGGCGAAAACACAAACGCCGAGGCTGTAACCGCCTTAAATGTGTTGTTGATAAAGCTTGTGAAACCAAATACGAATCCCAAAAATGCACCTTTCTTCGGTCCAAGAAATAGTGCTCCCAGGATGACCGGGATATGAATAATCGTCGCGTTGATGACTACAAGCGGGATGTATCCCAGTGGTGTGAAGGCCATAATCACGATTATGGCGGTGAACAGTGCCGTAAGCACAAGTTCATAGGTTTTTTCATTTTTCATGGTACATTTCCTCCTGTTATTATTCTCATACGAGATACAATACGGTGTCATCATACCATAACAACTTTTCCTTGACAAGTTTTGTCCTTAAAAAGATACAAAAAGAGACCGATACCATTGTTTTGTACCAGCCTCCTCTGTTTTACCCTTAATAATTTTCCGGTTTAATCTGGAAATAGGCCTGTTCATGCTTGCAGACAGGACATACCATGGGCGCCTTCTTACCGATTACCAGATGACCGCAGTTTAAGCACTGCCAGATGCAGTCACCGTCCCTGGAAAATACCAGACCATCCTCCAGATTTTCAATCAGCTTCCGATACCGCTCCTCATGTTCCCTCTCAATCCGTGCCACACCCTCAAAGAGCACTGCCAGCTCCTCAAATCCTTCCGCCCTTGCATCTTTGGCAAATCCGGCATACATATCCGTCCATTCATAATTCTCACCTGCGGCGGCATCTTCCAGATTCCTGCCGGTAGGGGGAACTGCACCGTCGTTCAGATATTTAAACCAGATTTTGGCGTGTTCTCTCTCATTTGCCGCTGTCTCCGCAAAAATATTGCCGATCTGCTGATACCCATCTTCCCTGGCTTTGGACGCATAATAGGTATACTTGGTATATGCCTGTGATTCTCCGGCAAAAGCCGCCAGCAGGTTTTTCTCTGTCTTTGATCCTTTTAACTCCATATGATTTCCTCCTTTTACCGGCCTTTTCTCTGAGACCCTTTCATCCCCGTCCGGCTTTTCTTTTCAGTATTTCCACTTTTGACCAAATGATTCTGCCACTCTTGCAGAAAATTGATTCACTATTGTAAATCTGCCGGCTCTGGTATAAGATATAGAAGATATCAACAACAAGATTGCTCTGACATGGAGGAGACCAATGACAGAATTAAAACCTATCAAAGAAGGAAAAGTACGCGAAATCTACGACAATGGCGACAGCCTGATTATGGTCGCAACCGACCGCATCAGCTGTTTTGACGTAATCTTGAAAAACGAGGTGACCAAAAAGGGTACTGTGCTCACACAAATGTCAAAATTCTGGTTCGATATGACAAAGGACATCCTGCCCAACCATATGATTTCAGTAGATGTCAAAGATATGCCAGAATTTTTCAGACAGGAGAAATTTGACGGCAACAGTATGCTCTGCCGCAAATTAAATATGCTTCCCATTGAATGTATTGTCCGCGGCTACATCACCGGCAGCGGCTGGGCAAGTTATCAAAAGGAGGGAACAGTCTGCGGCATCAGACTGCCGGAAGGTTTACAGGAATCGGACAAGCTGCCGGAACCCATCTACACTCCTTCCACTAAGGCGGAAATCGGTGACCATGATGAAAATATATCGTATGAACAGAGCGTGGCGTATTTAGAAGAAAGATTCCCCGGCAAGGGTGAAACCTATGCATCCAAACTTCGGGACTACACCATCGCCCTCTATAAGAAGTGTGCCGAATATGCACTGACCCGCGGCATTATCATTGCTGATACCAAGTTTGAGTTTGGATTGGATGAAGAAGGCAATATCGTTCTGGGAGATGAAATGCTCACCCCGGACAGTTCCCGTTTCTGGCCTGCCGAAGGATATGAACCCGGCCACAGTCAGCCCTCCTTTGACAAACAGTTTGCCAGAGACTGGCTGAAAGCCAATGAAGGACATGACTGGACACTTCCGGAAGACATTGTGCAGAAGACAATTGATAAATATCTCCAGGGTTATGAACTGCTGACCGGTAAGACACTTGCATAATATCCCTTGGAATCTGCTTTGCGTACTTATACATTCATTTGAAAATTCCATAAATAACACTGAAACCGGACGTACAGAAAAATGTACGCCCGGTTTTTTATGAAGTATAAGGAGTTCTAAAATAAAACTGTTATCATCTATTTTCCTCTTGACATTGTGATATCATAATGATATCATTCAAATATCAACTCACACAAATCATAACGGAGGAAAATACTTATGGAAGAAAAAATACTCAACAAAAACAAAAACGGTATGCCCATGCTTCTGCTGACGCTGGCAATCTATCTGGCCGCCATTGCCGCAGTGATTGTAGGCGGTATCAATGGTCTCAATGAAACAGGGCCCAAGGCTCCCTGGGGTATCGCCCTCTTTGTCATCGGTCTTGTGGTAATGGCTCTGGGATGGATCCTGTTCTGCGGTCTCAAGGTGTTACGTCCTCAGGAAGCTTTGGTTCTGACACTCTTTGGCAAATATATCGGGACTTTAAAGGAAGACGGTTTCTATTGGGTCAATCCCTTCTGCTCCGCCCTCAATCCGGCGGCAGAAACCAAACTAAAACAAAGCGGCGATGTAGGAAACGGCACCAACAGCCTTTTACAGATTTCTGCCGGAACAGAAGGAACTTCTGCCTCTGTAAATATCGCTATGGGTAAAAAAATTTCCCTGAAGATCATGACATTAAATAACAGCCGTCAAAAAATAAACGACTGTCTTGGAAACCCGATTGAAATTGGTATTGCCGTTATGTGGCGGGTAACTGATACTGCCAAAGCAGTATTTAACGTAGACAATTATAAAGAATATCTGTCTCTTCAATGCGACAGCGCTCTTCGCAACATCGTCCGCATGTATCCTTATGATGTGGCGGAGAATGTGGACACCACCGGAGACGGCCAGGCTGATGAAGGGTCTCTGCGCGGCTCCAGCGAAGTGGTGGCAGAACGTATCCGCAAGGAAATTCAGAGCAAGGTAGAAAAGGCCGGACTGGAGATTATCGAGGCAAGAATCACTTATCTCGCTTACGCCCCAGAAATAGCAGCTGTTATGTTACAGCGACAGCAAGCCTCCGCCATCATTGATGCCAGAAAGATGATTGTAGACGGTGCCGTCGGCATGGTGGAAATGGCTCTGGACCGTCTTTCCGCCAAAGAAGTGGTACAGCTTGATGAAGAACGCAAGGCAGCCATGGTCTCCAATCTTCTGGTGGTACTGTGCGGCAATCGGGATGCCCAGCCCATCGTCAACTCAGGAAGCCTGTACTAAATGGCTGATAACAGCAAGAAACAAATACCGCTGCGTCTGTCAGCCAAACTCTATGACGCCATCGCAGCCTGGGCAGAAGACGATTTTCGATCTGTGAATGGCCAGATAGAGTATCTGCTGACAGAATGTGTACGCCAGAGAAAGAAAAACGGAGCGCCCGTTCCTCATGAACTGGACGTCCCGCCTGAACTTGATATTTCGTAACAATCCCCCTTGACACGGGGCCAGATCTAAAACAGACTGCATCACCTTCCGGATCAGAGAGCACACCCTTTCTGATCCGGAAGTGCTTTCACAATCTTATACAACTCCTCCACTGCAAGCCTGGTCTTGGCCACAATATCTTCCTTCCCCTTAGGGAAACAGTAATACTGTGCTTTTTCATCCCCGATACAGATCATATCCCCAATCTCGTACCAGTAGAAATCCGAATACAGACTGTAAGAATAAGAAGGCTCCTGCACATAATCAAGCTTTCCCTCACAGCCCCTGAGATGGAAACCCTCCCTTGTATGGGATAAGACGCCTTCTCCGACCTGATAAATACAGTTCATATTGACCATCATATAGATTGCCACCGGCACCTCCATATGATAGGTATTCGCCAGCAGCTCCTTACGCACACACTCCCGCTCCCAACGATACCAGTCCGGAATATGCGTAAATCTGGTCTCTTTTTCTTTTGCCTGTAAGAAACCATACTCCGTAAGTTCATAAGATTTGCCGCAATGGGTACAGGTAAGACTGATTCCCTGCCCTTTCATCTTCCCTTCCGTAAGACATTCCGGGCATTTATACAGCATCCTGTTAAGCCCGTCCGCGCGGAAAGGCTCACTGATCCGAACCCGGTTCTCCTGCTGCCAACGGAAATAATCAAAGGAAAAACTTTTCTGCAAAACAGCATTTAGCTCCTGCGGCGTCTTCTCCTCAATCTCTTTTGGTGATAACAGATATTCAATATCTGCCGATACTTTCACCTTACGAAGCTGTAGATTATTATAGAGTGGATCTCTCGCAAAGGCTCCCTGTGTCCGAATCATAATGACCGGCACTTTCAGAAGTTTGATGCACTTGCCGATTGTCTCCGGCAAAGGCGTCTGCGTACCGTCAAAGCTGTAGCTGGCCTCCGGATACATCAGCACAGAACTCTTAAGTTCCCGCAGCACATAAACCATATCCCGCACCAGCACCACATCGTTCATGAATTTCCTTGTGGGAATACAGCCGATTCTGCGCATAAGGCCCTTCTTACCCACAAACCCATCGGAGGTACATACAATATGAAAAGGCCGTGGAAACAAGAGCATAAAAGCTATTTTCAGATCAATAAAGCTGGAATGATTCATGAGAACCAGACAAGGTTCCCCTTTGTTAAGACGTTCCATACCGATTTTACGGTAAGTAAAGTTTGTTGCCCACAAATCCCATGTGGACAGCACTCTCAACAGAATACGAAATAAGATATGCTGCCTGACAGGCTTTTGATGTACCGGCGCCGGCAGGGCGAGTACCTGTTCATAACTCTTTTTTACGGTCTTAATCTTCACCTTTTCTCCTCAGTACTCTTTCCTGCCGCCCGGCAGTATCTCAGGTTTATACAAAGAATGACCGGACTCCGGTCATTCTTCTGTTCTTATCATCTTATTGTACAACACCATCGCCACCTCTGGTCCAGACGATATTATCACGGATCATCTCATCAATATCCATACCGATGATTTCCGAAGCTCTCGCTTTGGCCGCCGACTCATTGGCTGTTCCCAGATTCTTATAAATATCATAAGCAGGCTTCTTATTGCCATTCATATCCTCAATACCAAGACTCAGTTTGCTTTCCATCTCATGCGCATCATCCGTCAGTCTAAAGAGCATAAACGCATCTACATCCGGCAGGGAAGCCGCCTTCAGATAACCGTAAGCTACCGATGCCTCCTGCTTGGAATCCCCAAAATAAGAGGTATAACCAATCTCCGCCAGAGAAATACTTCTCACCTCTCCGGAAGGATTTAAGAACTTATCCTGGTGCATGTAATCTATCAGGATATCCACATTCTGCATCGTAATATAGGGTGTGGAAAGATTCTGTTTCACCCATACTGCCGGACCATTCCACGCATAAGGATCATAGAGGGGTGAATTGTAGGGATGATAGGACAGTCCCCAGTCAATATTACCTTCACGGTTCATATAGTAATTAAACTTGTCAAGATACTCTTTGGCCAGAAAACTGCCCGGATTGGACTTCCGGTTCCACTCCTGGTCAATGGAGTTATATATCTGTACATTAGCGTTCATGGCTTTCATCTCATTGTACATAATACGGAAAGCCTTCACATATACGTTGACATTGACATCCAGTGAAGTAGAATTCATATACCACCATTCTGTCCTGGCATTAACCTCATTTCCCACAATCCAGTTGTCAATCTGTCCGCATCCCACTGCACCGGAATAGCGCTGTCCAAGGAAAGCACAAACAGCTTTCAGATGGTTGACCCCCTCAGCCTCTGCCACATTCAATGCATAACCGGGACAATCCACATCCCCTTCTTTGGCCATCGGATGAATCATATCCTGGGAATACGCACCTTCACCTCTGTTCAGAAGAACCACTGTGATCTGGATACCCATTCCATTCAGAAGTTTGAACAGCTCATCATAATGCGTAACCATGGCATGATCAAAATAATAGGTCTTTCCATTATAATCAAAAGGAATTGCATTAGGAACATCCGCACCAGAGCAGAGTTCATCCACACTCAGATTATAAATAACCTGCTGAACCCCCAGATCCTGTAAGTCTCCTCCAAGAACCCTTGTGGTATCCAACAAGATTCCCTTAATCCCGGTATTCATACGGGCAGAAGTAAACGCTGCCACTTCCTCCGGGTTTGTGATATAATGCTCATCGCTAACCTGCATCATCTGACCGTTGCGTTTCACTGCTATCAGGAATTTGCGGCTCAGATTAGAATTTTCTGTATTATAATCCAGAGGAAAACTTGCAGTAACCGAGGACTTTGCATCGACTGTCGCCACAATATCGCCTTCCGGCCCATCCTCAAATACCTCATTGGCATAAACATAATATTTACCGTCATCACTGCTCGGCACACTGCCGGCCTTGATCATACAAAGCACATTATCTCCCGAAATCAGACAGCTGCTGATCTCTACCGGCCTTCCTGCTGCCTGCACATTCATCTGCTCCCATCCTGCCACTATCACAGCAGATAATACAATCACCGCAGCAATCGCCATTTTCATTAAGTTTTTGATTTCTCTTTTGCCTCTGCTCATGTTTCCTCCACTTATATTCCTTATATACTCTCTGATATGCTCCTGAGTATATATTATATGATAAAAGATACTACTTAACAAGCGATAACTTACACAAAAAACAGAAAAAAGCATTGAAAATTTTGGTTTCAATGCTTTTTCATCTATCTTACAATATCAACTTTCTGAAAGTATCACACCAGCTATTCCTTAACCCTGTTTCAGCTGGAATTTATTGGTCTGATCCTGTAGACGGTTCACCTGCTCAAACAGCTCTGTGCTGACAGCCGCCGATTCCTCACTGTTCGCGGAGTTAGTCTGTACCACGCTGGCAATCTGGCCGATTCCCTCAGCCACCTGTTCAATGGAAGTTGCCTCCTCCTGCACAACATCAGTAATCTCATCAATGGAACTATTGGACTTAACCACCAGCTCCAGAGTTTTCTGTAATGTTCCGGAAACTTCCTCCACAATCTTATTGCCCCGTTCTGCCGCCCGTACGGAATTTTCGATCAGTTCCTTGGTAGCCTTAGCTGCCTGATCGGACTGTGCCGCAAGATTCCGGACTTCTTCAGCAACCACAGCAAAGCCCTTTCCTGCCGTGCCGGCTCTGCTTGCTTCTACAGCTGCATTTAACGCCAGAATATTGGTCTGGAAAGCAATGTTTTCAATGGTGGAAATAATTTCCTCAATCTGCTGGGATGTATTGCTGATATCCATCATGGCATTGATCAGCTGATCCATCTGCTGACTGCTTAAGTTCACCTGTTTACCGGTGAGATGAGCCATATCCCGCATCTCGGAAGCCATCTGAATATTCTGCTTCGCACTCTTTGAAAGTTCATCCAGAGTAGCTGAAAGTTCTTCCACCGCACTGGCCTGTTCTGTCGCACCCTGTGCCAGCATCTGGGAACCGTCAGAGAGCGTCCGCGCATGCCCGAACACCTTCTGCTCCACATTGTGAATATTAGCCATCGCTGACGAAAGCGAATTGGTAAAACTTTCAATAGCTTCTGCAATGGAACTGAAATCTCCAATAAAAGGTACGGAGGGGGCTACATTAAAGTTGCCCACGGATAATTCGCCCATCATACGGTTAATATCTTCTATGTACTGACTCGTCTGTTCAATAGAAATCTTCAGAGTCCTGGCCAGATCACCGATCTCGTCTTTTGCATTATAATTGATTTCCAGCTTCATACAGCCATCCTGTAGAGGCTTGGTCTTGTTTGTAATAGTAAGAATCGGTTTCACTACACGTGCCATGATATAGATAACAAGACTCAGCAGGCAGATCATCGTAAGACTTAAGCCGCCAATCGTAACATAATGCATGGTCATCACCGTCTGATGCATATGTTCCGTACTGATCTCATTCAGCTCTCCGCCACGTTCTACCACCTGATCCAACATGCCCACCAGCGTACTCAGATTACTCAGAATCGTTTCCTGATAGTATGCCTGTGCCTGCTCCGGATCCGTAGCCATCATTTCCAGAACATAGGTAGCCGATGCATGAAGCTCTTTATGAAGCGGTTCCATCTGGCTCCGCAAATCCAGAATTGTCTGATCATCTGTCCCTGACTCGCCGTAAAGCCACTGCCCCAGTACACAGCCGGTAGGATCGGTACTGCCGGTAAATTCTGTGCCGGCATACAAAGCGTTACTGAGATTGGCGGACCATTTATAATGTGCCACTTCTGCTTTCTGCGCCCTCTGTAACAGAGCATTTACCTCAATATTATATTCCTCGGAATGTTCCATATTGATAATGTTCCTGGTGGTAAGCGTACTGAATAACAGCACTGCTATAAATGCAGCCGCTATTCGGAGTCCTACCATTATCTTGATACTTTTGCGCATTTTGCTTCTCCTTTATTATGTATTATAAAACTGCATAATTCCTTACGATACTCTTGAATGAATTGTAGCATAGCTGTTATTTTATTTCAATATTTTCTGAAATTTTCATCCATGAAAATTTTGAGAATTTCTGCTTTCAGTTTCAATACGTACCATCAATTCTGTTCGGGTAATTTTGCTATTGCAAACCCCATAAATACTACAGTAATAACAATTCTGAGCAAGAAGGGCACTGAGAGGTATACAATAGGAATCAGGCTCAAAAACGTTGCCACCACAAACATCAGCACCTTAGCGTATACTGCCACTCTGTACAGGGCGCCCGCCGGTATCTGCTTCTTCATAATAGAAGCAATAAGCATTGCAATCAGCAGATAAACCGCCGCACACAGGAAATACCAGAGGATTCTTCCCACAAAGAAGAAGACATATCCCACTACGATCATAATCATCAGAAGCGGTACAAATGTGTCAACAATCATATCTCTGCTGAGTTCCAGATCACTCCCTAAATCAGCATAATCAAACTGCTGATACTCTCCGTTCTGCATAATCGAAATTCTGTGTTTTCCTACCAGCATCACATTCTGATATCCTTCGCCTATCAATTCAGCTGCATCGTCATAGGTAAAAGAACCGAAATCTTCTGTCACATAAACCAGTACATCGCCGTCATCATACATAAATTCCTCATCTATATACAATCGTCCGTCCTTTATCATAAAATCCGGCAGTTTATCCGCCCATCCGCTCACTTCAGAAGGCGAAAAGCTGAGCATAAGACCTACAAATGAAATAATGGTGGCCACCAAAGCCAAAAGCGTCACAAACCCGATCATGCTTCCGGTCTTAACCCTGACCAGACTGCCATACCGGGGCGGAATAAAGGAATAAGCAAACTGCTGAAAAATATTAGGCGCTTTCTGTTGCTCAGGATGATTGCCATAATGATAGGAACCGCCATAATTTCCGTAAGAATTACCCATATAAGGATTGGTCTGCTGATAAGGATTGCCCTGCTGGTAAGGGTTTCCCTGTTGATAGGGATTACCCTGCTGATAGCCATTGCCCTGCTGGTAGCCATTTCCCTGTTGATAGGGATTGCCCTGCTGATAAGGGTTTCCCTGCTGATAAGGGTTTCCCTGCTGATAGCCATTGCCCTGCTGGTAGCCATTTCCCTGTTGATAGGGATTGCCCTGCTGGTAGCTATTTCCCTGTTGACTAAAATTACTATTGTTCTGTTGATTGTACTGATTATCCATTTTTTCTCCTTCCTCACAATTTATGAACAAATCCGCTTTATCACATCTTCCAACACCTCAAAATATTCCTCAAAGGTCTTACGGCAGCATCCAGGGTTATCAATGACAATACCGGGACTTCGCAGCCCTGTCAGCGCAAATCCCATTGCCATGCGGTGGTCATCATAGGTTTCCACTATAGCGGCCTTCGGCTTACCTGGATGGATTGTGATACTGTCCTTACGTTCTTCACACCGGATGCCCATTCTGGATAGTTCCGCAGCGATAGCTGTGATACGGTCACTTTCCTGAAAACGGATATGTCCGATACCGGTGATGGTGGTCGGACCGTCCGCAAAAGGGGCGATGGCCGCCAGTGTGATGGCCTGATCGGAGCAGGCGGACATATCGGCCGTAACCCCATGGAATATGCCGTCCGCCGGGGGCTCTAACAGGATGCCCTGAGGCGTATCCACCGCCCGGCAGCCCATTTGTTCCAAAAGCCTGATAAATGCCACATCTCCCTGAAGGGAGTCAAAATGCACACGATTGACCCTTACCGGAAGATTCAGCAGAGGGCTCATAGCATAAAAATAGCATGCTGCCGATGCATCCGGCTCTATCTGGTAATCTCTCGCCTGATAATGCTGCCCTGCCTGGGTCAGAAAAGCACTGCCCGAAAGCTTTTGTGCGTATACGCCAAACTGTTCCATCATTTTGAGAGTCATTTCAATATAGGCCATGCCATGAGTTCCCTCTATATAAGTGGTAAAGTCTTTTTCACACAGACAGGACACGATAAGCAGGGCACTCAAAAACTGGCTGCTGCTGTCAATATTAATGGCTATCTGCTCTTTACAGAAACCATGTCCATGAAGGACAAAGGGAAAATGCCCCTCCCTGGCCTTTGCATCATAAAGGATATCACACCCAAGTTCTTTCAGGGAATCAAGTAAAGGAGCCATAGGACGCCTGCGCATCTGTTCGGAGGCATCCATATGGTACACCCCCCTGGAAAGTCCCAGAAAACCAGTCAGAAAGCGGGCCGCTGTTCCGGCGCTGCCCACATACAGTCTGGCTTCCGACTGGGGAACCGCACCACCCCGGCCTCGAACAGTAACCAGACGTTTTGGTTCATCCACACCCGTCTCGAAACCCAGATCCTGTACACATTTCAGGAAATGCCTGGAATCGTCGGAAAAAAGCACCCCGCGCAAGGTGGAAACCCCATCTGCCAATGTGGCAAGCAGAAGTGCCCGATTGGTAATGCTCTTAGAACCGGGGACATTTATCTCCAGAGGCCCGTCAGGAACATTTCTCATCTGTATGGAGTCGTATACGCATGGAACGGAATAGGTCAATGCATCTGCAAATCGGTTCACTGTGTACCTCCTGAATACTTCCAATTCATTAAGTTTAATCGTACCATACTTTTACACACCTTATCAACAATAATATCCTGTTCCTTCTCTGGCTCCACTGCAAAATCATGCAATTAAAAACGGAAACGCCGCATCCATCAGCATTTCCGCACTCTTAAAGGTAATAGCGAGAGGGGGACTTGAACCCTCGACACTACGGGTATGAACCGTATGCTCTAGCCAGCTGAGCTATCTCGCCATATATTAACATTTCAATGGGGCCTATAGGGCTCGAACCTATGACCCTCTGCTTGTAAGGCAGATGCTCTCCCAGCTGAGCTAAGACCCCATATCAACGGGCTGTTCGCACAACCCGCTTTGCTAGTATACAATTTATCTCCACTGCTTGTCAAGTAGTTATTGGAAAATTTTTTGCCTGCTTAAAAGTTAAAATAGAGAAAAGAGGATACCTCTCCAAGCGACAACACAGACCATACCATGAGTACGATAACAGCCAGTGATCTTGCAAAAGTAGGCTTAAACTCTATTTCTTTGCTATTGCGGAAACGCAGGACAACCCAAAAAGCACCCAGAATAAATATCCACATATAAAATCCCGTAATATGGGAATATAACATGTTGATAACCGGAAGATTCCCTAAAACTGCCAGTTCCATCAGTTCAAAGCATTGATACAACTCCTCTCTGACGGCAGAACCCGATAAGGAAAACATCTTCTGCACAAACAGTCCGGCGGAAGCAATATCCTCCGCCCGAAACAGCACCCATAGGATATTAACGGCTATAAATGTCATACACCATCTCATAACAACCCCTAACTTATCCCACGACTTTGCAAAAAACCGATTCAGACAGCAAAGCGCTCCATGTAAAAGTCCCCATAAAACAAATGTCCAATTGGCACCATGCCAGATACCACTGACCAGATAGACAATCATGACATTCAGACAGGTTCTGGCCATTCCCTTGCGGTTTCCGCCCAGCGGAATATAAATATAGGTGCGCAGGAACCTGGTCAGGGACATATGCCATCTTCCCCAGAATTCGGTGATGGAAGAAGATTTATAGGGCGAATTGAAATTCGCCGGCAGTTCCACATTAAATAAATGACCGATTCCTATTGCCATATCGCAGTAGCCGCTGAAATCAAAATAGATTTGAAACGTGTAGGAAAGAGAGACAATCCACGCCTCCATGGAACTTAAGGCGCCGATATCACCGAATCCTAGCGCAACCGCTTTTCCGAAGGTATCGGCAATGAGCACCTTTTTAAATAATCCCAACGCGAAAAGATACATTCCTTTTGAAAAATTCGGGGGTATCAGACGGCGGTTATTCAGATTTTTAAATTGTGGAATCATCTCGCCATGCAGTACAATCGGTCCTGCAATTAACTGTGGGAAGAAGGATACAAACAGGGCATATTCGTCAAAACGATATTCTTTCGTCTCTCCCCGGTAGGAATCCACCAGATAGGAAATCTGCTGAAAAGTAAAAAAACTGATCCCCAGAGGTAATAATATATTCTTCAGGGCAAAAGATTTTCCGAACACCGCATTGATATTTTCCAGGAAAAAATCATAGTATTTGAAATAGAAAATAACCGCAGCATCAATACATATCCCAAAGACCATCAACACTTTCCCGGCACACTGTCTGTTTCTCAAAGAAAGGATGCCTCTGGAGAGCAGGTAATTGATAAGGATACTTCCACAGATAATAAACAGGTACTTGTAATTAAAATATCCGTAAAAGCCAAGGGACATCCCGATCAAAAACAGATTGGCAATCCTGTACCGTTTTAGATAATTAAGGCCATAGTACCCCAGAAGGGTGAACGGCAGAAAGAATAAAATAAATATGTAAGAATTAAATAACATCTCTACCTCCATACCAGAACCGCAGTAACTTCTGTCTATTGACGGAGTGAATCATAATCATAGGTGTTATAAAATTCTCTTATCCTGCTGATGTACGCTTCATAATTATCTTCCGTCAAAAGTCCCACATCATCGCCCATCCATTCCAGTATCCAGGCGTTTACCCATGGCCCGTAATGTCCCTGATCCTTATAATTGTCCAGATTACAGACCAGTTCAAAATTATCACTGAAAGAATACAGCTTAATATTGGGATGTTTCAGTATTTCCGCAATCGCAGCCTCTTCTGCGTCTATCATCCGGTCAATTTCCCCTTTACTGTTCAATTCGTCCCAATAACAGATGCTATAGGGCGGAAAGAACAGATAAAATGTGGTTTCGGGATGTTCGTCTGGTAAATCGATCACATTCTGTCTGAGGTTATCAAGCATCGCTTCACATTCATCTTCAGACAATGCTACAGAAAATTCTACCCCACCCCCACTGGTATAAGCGGCAAGAACAGCTTCCGCTCCATAAGTGCCGCCTTCGCCCCAGCTTCGATAAGCATCGAAGTCTGTGGTCTGATTCCCGGCTCTGGTATATTGCAGAACCCCAAACACTCTATACAGGACATACTTATTTAACACATACTGCTGATCGTTGAAGGGGTTGTTATCATACATATAGAGCTGATCATTGTGGCCGTCATAATAATCAAACAGCATACTATAGTCAATGCTTCTGATAACATAACGCACGTTTTTCCCGGCACCGTAAGCCCACTGAAGAATGTCATGGCTTTCCCGGTAGGAAGCTCCGCTCAAAGGAACCTTCACAAAATCAGCGTCAAATATTGCATCCGCCTGGGAAGCTTTGAAATTTTCTGTCATGGAAGTTCCGCAGATAATACTGTCATAATCAAAATGCCGCACGATCCCATCATTTTGCTCCCGCAAACCAAATGTTCTGTCTCCGGAACCCGGCACCTGTACATTATTCAGCGGATATGCGTAACCTTCCAGTGGTTTATGATAATGAAAGAAGGGATCGATATAAACAGTGATGGCCACAATACAGGCAAGCACCATCACCGTAAGCAGTATGGTAACGACCATCCAGACCGTGTATTTTTTATCTTTGTCGGCTTCGGGCCTCTCCCCAGAAATCATATTTTCTCCATTCCTGCGCATCGTAATATTAGCAGTTACATCCTCTCCGGCGCCGTAAATCCAAGTAAGTCAATGCAGGCTTCCAGGACTTCCCTGGTCAATTTTAACAGGGCAATCCAACCCTCTTTCCTGTCCGCATCCTCTTCTGTCAGAATCTTCGTCTCGTGATAAAATCTGTTAAAGGCATTGGCCAAATCATAGATATAGGCGCATATCCTGTGTGGCGCCGTCTCTTCAAAGGCAAGTTCCATCATCCCATGGAACTTGGTCAGTTCCAGCATCAGGGCTTTCTCGGCAGGATTCCGGGCTTCATTAATGACTGTGCTAGTCAATTTTCCGTCCTGCTCCTCATACTTATTTAAAATTGACTTGATCCGTACGATTGTATAAAGAATATAGGGACCGGTATCTCCCTCAAAGGAAGTAAACCTGTCTATATCGAAAATATAGTCCTTGGAGGCCTGATTCGAGAGATCACCGTACTTAATCGCCGCCAGACCCACAACCCTGGCTGTCTCCTGTGCTTCCACATCATCTACCTGATACCCCTTGGTCTGGGCGTTATCATGAATCTTGCGGATCATCTCTTCGTTAATCTCACGAATCAGATTTTCCAGACGCATCACACCGCCCTCTCTGGTCTTAAAGGGCTTACCGTCCTTGCCGTTCATGGTGCCGAAGCCGATATGCACAAGCTGGGTCTGCGGTTTTACCAGGCCCGTCTTTCTCGCACAGCGGAACACCTGCTCAAAATACAGATCCTGCCGTTTATCCGTCAGATAAATCAGCATATCCGGATGATAGCTTGCCATCCGGTCCTGTATGGTCGCAAGATCCGTCGTATTATACAGGGATGCCCCATCGGATTTTAAAATCATGCAGGGCGGCATCTCCTTGGTGTCCGTCTCTTCTTTCACATCCACCACCCAGGCACCCTCGCTCTCATAAGCAAAGCCATCCCGTTTCATCTGCTCCACCATGGCGGGAATCATATCATGCACATCAGACTCTCCTTTCCAGAGGTCAAATGTGACATCCAGATTCTCATAATTTTTCTTTAAATCCGCCACAGACACGTTAATAATATGCTGCCATAAAGCACGATAACCGCGCACACCACTCTGTAATTTGAAGGTAGCCTCCATTGCCTCTGCCTTATATGCCTCATCCTCCTTGGACTTCGCGCTGGCCGTGGGATAAATCTCCTCCAGTTCCGATATGGTAAAAGGCGCCTCCTTTGGATAATCTCCTGTATAGTCGTCATCAAAATAGATAAGCTCCGGCTGCCTTACCTGTAATTCTGTGATAATCAGCCCCATCTGTAGTCCCCAGTCGCCCAGATGAATGTCCCCGATCACCTCATGTCCCGCATAACGGCAGATTCTCTTGATGCTCTCACCGATAATGGCCGACCGCAAATGCCCTACATGCAAGGGTTTGGCCACGTTGGGTCCGCCATAATCCAGAATGATTTTCCGGGGATGTTCGGGCATGGTGAGTCCGAATTTTTCTGACTGCTCCATCTCGTTCAGATAGGCTTTCAGAAAGTCTTCTCTTATCTTAAGATTTAAAAATCCCGGCGCCACAGCGTTCACTTCACCAAATACTTCACTGTCCGTAAGCTTTTGAGCCACATCCTGGGCAATCATAAGCGGTGCCTTATGGTACTGCTTCGCTCCCGCCATAGCTCCGTTACACTGAAATTCACAAAGATCGGGACGGTTGGACAGCGTGACCTTACCCAATTTTGCATCATAGCCTGCCGCCTCAAAGGCAGCCATCATTTTCTCCGATATCTGATCTAATATTTTCTGCATACTCTGTTACCTTTCTCTGTTACTTTGTTCTGTTTTCTTTATAAGTTCTCTGTTGTTCCCGTTCCATGCGGGAATATACGCATCCGCAATAATCCTGTCGATACAGGTGATATTCTTCAGACAGTTCAATAGAACGCTTATAACCGTTTCTCTTCTTAAAATCGGAAGGCAGATATGCCACACCGTATTCTGCGCCCAGCCGTTCACCGATCTCATTGAGTTTGGCCGCATTTTTCAAGGGACTGATGGTAAGGGTGGTGGTAAAATAATCAAAATGCAGTTCTTTCGCCACCCGTGCACTTTCCCGAAGCCGCAGTTCATAACAGCGAAAGCACCGCTCCCCGCCTTCCGGACACTGCTCCAAGCCTTTGGAAATCTCATAAAATCGGTCCGGTTCGTAGTCTCCTTCGATAATTTTTATCTTGAAACGCTTATGCATCTTTCCACTCTGCGAACCTTGTCCATTGCCAACGTCATCTGTCTGTTCATTCAGCATTGCAATCAGCCGCTTTTCCTCAGCCACCCGTTTACGGTATTCCACATCCTCCGTGATGTTCGGATTATAATAAAACACGGTCAGGTCAAAATAATCCCGCAGATATTCCAGACAATAACTGCTGCAAGGAGCACAACAGGCATGTAGAAGAAGTCTTGGGATTTGCCCGTCTGACTCGTCCTGTATCCCCGCCAGCCGCTGCGCCGACAAGTCCTCTATAATCTTATCCAGTTCTTTCTGATAATTTCTGACTGTATTCACACAGCTATCCTCTTGACACTTAATTCCTATAGGCAGTATTTTCTTTTGCTTCCTTACGCCGCTTCGCCTGGGCACGCCACTTCTTATCGGGCCTTCGCCTGATGATACCGACAATTGCTATCAACCACATAACATCAAATATAACTCCAAACAGCGGGGCGCTGATTGTTACAAGCACACAAACAGCTGTCATGATAATTCCAATCACAATCAAAAACGGAACCACCACCCGATAATCGTCTGTCTCATAATGCATACCCACCTGCGTCCCTTTGATCATCTGGGGCCTTGTTCTCATCTCCCCGGGAGACATCATAGATCCATGATAGCCCCGATTAACCTGCCAGCCATCTTCTTTCGTTATCTTATAAGTTTGCTTTACGGAGTGTATTGCCCCGCTGTCATCCTCCCAGTCTACTCCCTCCGGATAGGGTTGACTGCTCTGTATCTCCCGGGGTGGATATATCTGCTCATCTGTCTTATAAGTCCATTGTTCTTCCATAGATTCTCCTTATCTTTCCGGCCCACCCTTCCGGAAATCATTCCATCTCCAACTCCAGTATTCTTCTACTTCCCGCGTCTCGCAATCGCAGCCACATCAATCAGGGTCATTTCCTCCTGGGATTCCGCATTTTCCAGACTGGTGACTAATGCTGCCGCGGTATCCATGGCCGTAATACAATTCACCCCCGTCTCAATGGCGGTGCGTCTGATCAGGAAGCCGTCCCTGTTCTTATCCCGTCCCTGGGTAGGGGTATCAATGACCAGATCGATTCTGTGCCCTAAAATCAGATCCATGACCGTAGGGGATTCCTGCGAAATCTTATTGACTTTACGGGCCTTCACTCCGGCATCATTGAGGGCTTTGGCTGTACTTCTGGTGGCGTATATGATATATCCCAGCTTCTCAAAGCGTCTTGCCACTTCAATGGCTTCCCCTTTATCGGCGTCTTTGACGGTAATAATCATCTGCTTGTGTTTCGGCAGATTAACCCCCGCACCAAGGAACGCTTTATAAAGCGCTTCATTAAAAGTTCGGGCAATCCCCAGGCACTCTCCGGTGGACTTCATCTCCGGCCCTAAACTGATCTCCGCGCCGCGGATTTTCTCAAAGGAAAATACGGGCATTTTGATGGCAAAATAGTCCGCCGCAGGCTGTAATCCGGGCTCGTATCCCAAATCCCTGATTTTCTTTCCAATAATAACATCCGTTGCCAAATCCACGATCGGGATTCCTGTCACCTTGCTGATATAGGGCACAGTACGGGAAGACCGGGGATTTACCTCGATCACATACACCTCATCCTCCACCGCAATAAACTGGATATTGATCAAGCCAATGACATGCAGAGCCTTAGCCAGCCTTCTGGAATACTCCGCGATGGTCTCCTTGACCTTTTCGCTGACCGTAGGCGCCGGATACACGGATATGCTGTCGCCGGAGTGTACGCCGGTACGCTCGATATGCTCCATAATGCCCGGTATCAGAATGTCCGTGCCGTCACAGACTGCATCCACTTCCAGTTCCTTTCCCTGCAAATATTTATCTACCAGAATCGGATGATCCTGCTCGTAGCGATTGATGACCGCCATAAACTCCTCAATCTCTTCATCGGAAATGGCAATCTGCATCCCCTGGCCGCCCAGCACATAAGAAGGCCGTACCAGCACCGGATATCCCAGCCTGTTCGCCACTTCCTTGGCTTGTTCGGCAGTGTAGACCGTTCCGCCCGCTGCTCTTGGAATCTCGGTTTCTTCCAATATTTTATCAAAAAGCTCCCGATCCTCTGCGGCGTCCACATCCTCCGCCTTCGTGCCCAGAATCGGCACACCCATCTTCATCAGGCTTTCCGTCAGCTTAATGGCTGTCTGGCCGCCGAACTGCACCACAGCGCCGTCCGGTTTCTCTACATTTACAATATTCTCCACATCTTCCGGCGTCAACGGCTCAAAGTACAGTTTATCCGCGATATCAAAATCGGTACTGACCGTCTCCGGGTTATTGTTGATGATGATTGTTTCATAGCCCGCTTTGGCAAAGGCCCAGGTGGCATGGACGGAACAATAATCAAATTCAATACCCTGCCCGATCCGGATGGGTCCGGAGCCTAAGACCAGCACCTTTTTCTTCGGATGCGTCTCCTCCACTTCTGTCTCGGAACCAAACACCGAGTAGTAATAGGGTGTGGTAGCCGCAAACTCCGCGGCACAGGTATCCACCATCTTAAAGGCCGCCACGATACCGTTGTCATAGCGCATTTTTTTGATTTCTTCTTCACTCTTTCCCGTAATCCTTGCAATCACAGTATCGGGGAATTCAATCCGCTTGGCCTCCTTTAAGAGTTCCGCCGTAAGCGGCCCCTTCTCCAATGCCTCCTCCATCTCTGTGAGAATGGCAATCTTATCAATAAACCAAACATCCACCATGGTGATGTCATGGATGGTCTCATAGTCGATTCCCTTGCGGATGGCCTCCGCAATAATGTAGATACGCTGGTCATCCACCACTTCCAGGCGCTCCAGCAGTTCCTCTTTGGACAATTCTGTAAAATCATAACTGCGCAGACAGTCCACATGCTGTTCCAGAGAGCGGATGGCCTTCATCAGCGCACCCTCAAAGTTATTGGCAATACTCATAACCTCTCCGGTAGCCTTCATCTGGGTCGTAAGAGTACGTTTTGCCGTTATAAATTTATCAAAAGGCAGTCTTGGTATTTTTACCACGCAGTAATCCAGTGTGGGTTCAAAACTGGCATACGTCTTGCCGGTAATGGCGTTCTTGATTTCATCCAGAGTATATCCTAAAGCAATCTTTGCCGCCACTTTGGCAATAGGATAACCGGTCGCCTTACTGGCCAAAGCCGAAGAACGGCTCACACGGGGATTTACCTCGATGACACAGTACTCAAAGCTGGTGGGATGCAGGGCAAACTGTACGTTACAGCCGCCGGTAATCCCCAGCTCGTTGATGATGTTAAGGGCGGAACTTCTGAGCATCTGGTACTCTTTATCTCCCAGGGTCTGGGAAGGTGCCACCACGATGCTGTCTCCGGTATGCACACCCACCGGGTCAATATTTTCCATGTTACAGACAGTGATACAATTGCCTGCCCCGTCCCGCATAACCTCATACTCAATCTCTTTCCAGCCTGCAATACAGCGCTCCACCAGTACCTGTCCCACCCGGGAAAGCCGCAGGCCGTTAGCAAGGATTTCCTCCAGCTGTACCTGATTGTGGGCAATGCCGCCGCCGGAACCACCCAGGGTATAAGCAGGACGCAGCACCACCGGATAGCCGATCTTGCCGGCAAAAGCTACGCCATCTTCTATATTCTCCACCACCAGGGAAGGTGCGCAGGGCTCCCCGATCTTCTCCATGGTCTCTTTAAATTCCAGACGATCCTCGGCTTTGCGGATGGTCTGGGCCGTAGTTCCAAGAAGTGTTACCCCATGTTCCTTTAAAAACCCGGACTCATCCAGTTCCATCCCCAGGTTAAGTCCGGCCTGTCCGCCCATATTCGGAAGCAGGGCGTCCGGTTTCTCTTTCAGGATAATCTGCTCCAACACCTTTGCCGTCAAGGGCTCAATATATACTTTATCCGCAATATCGCCGTCTGTCATGATAGTTGCCGGATTAGAGTTCACCAGAATGACCTCCATGCCCTCTTCTTTCAAAGATCTGCATGCCTGGGTGCCTGCATAATCAAACTCCGCCGCCTGCCCGATCACGATCGGCCCGGAACCTATCACTAGTACTCTCTTTACATTTGGATTCTTAGGCATTTTACCCCTCCATCTCTATCCTTCTATCTCTCACGCATGTTCTCAATGAATCTGTCAAACAAATAGGACGAATCCTGCGGCCCGGGACATGCCTCCGGATGGAACTGCACTGTAAAAACATTCTTTCCCGTATAGGAAAGCCCCTCGTTAGTGCCGTCATTGACATTAATAAACGCCGGTACAGCCACCTTGGGATCCAGCTTATCCATATCCACCACATAACCGTGATTCTGGGAAGAAATATAGACTCTTCCCGTCTGAAGATCCTTCACCGGATGATTGCCGCCCCGGTGCCCATATTTCATCTTAAAGGTATCCGCTCCGGTAGCCAGCGCCATCAGCTGATGCCCAAGACAGATGGCAAAAATCGGCACATCAGCCTCGTACAGCTTTCGTATTTCTTCTATAATACCAGTACACTCCTTGGGATCTCCGGGACCATTACTGAGCATAATACCATCGGGCTTGTCCGCCAGGATTTCTGCAGCTGTCGTCCATGCCGGATAGACCGTCACATCACACCCCCTGGCCGCCAGGGATCTGGCTATATTGTCTTTGGCCCCCAGATCTAAAAGCGCCACCCGAAGCCCTGCACCGTTTAATTCCCGGACAAGGCTGGGTTTCTTCTCCCGGATGCCTGCCGCATAATCCGCTTTCCGGAATACACTGCTGCCTGAAAGAGGTCCGTTCTCCGACAGTTCCCTGGTGCCTTGCAGCATATATTTCTCATCACAGCTTACACGTTCCACTACCTTGCCGGTGGTATATGATTTTAACTTGGGAAGGATTTCGTCCAGATTATAATGCTCATTGGTAGTAATCATACCATTCATGGTACCTTTTTCACGGAGAATTCTGGTAAGTGCTCTGGTGTCGATTCCGGCGATACCCGGTACACCGTTTTGCTCAAGAAACTGCTGAATTGTAATATCACATCTGAAATTGCTGGGAACCCTGCTTAGTTCCCGCACGATAAAACCATCGGGCCAGGGACGCTTCGACTCCATATCATCCTGACATATGCCATAATTACCGATCAGCGGATACGTCATACATACGGCCTGTCCCGCATAGGATGGATCCGTAAGCACTTCCAGGTAACCCGCCATGGACGTATTAAAAACGATCTCACTGATAATCTCTTTCCTGGCCCCGATATGCGTCCCCTCAAACACGGTGCCGTCTTCCAAAATCAAGAATGTTTTCATCTTATGACCTGTCCCTTCTGTTGATGTGATTTATCCCCAGGATTGTATACTCCATAATCGCTTAATTATAGCACAAGCAGGATAGGGCTTCAACTAAATATTGCAGGACAAAGACTTTATCCTGCAATATTCCATGACCTTATGAAACTTTCCTTATTGCTTCCTTCATCTCCCGCACATACGCACCCACATAGGCAGGCGCCTCTTTTCCGTACTTCTCAATCAGCTTTACAATCGCAGATCCCACAATGGCACCGTCAGATATGCCGGCCATCTTTGCCCCCTGCTGCGGCGTGGAAATGCCAAAGCCGATGGCACAGGGAATCTCCGTATTCTGTCTGACCACGCTCACAATGGATTCCAGGTCTGTCTTAATCTCGCTCCTGGTTCCGGTCACGCCCAGACTCGAGACAATATAGAGAAACCCTTCTGCCTCCCTGGCAATCATGGCAATCCGGTTTTCCGAAGTGGGTGCAATCAGGGAAATCAGATTCACACCATATGCATGACAAAGTGGCAGGAACTCTTCCTTTTCCTCAAACGGAAGATCCGGAAGAATAATGCCGTCCATCCCGATTTCATGACAAGTAGAGAAGAATCGTTCCGCCCCATAGGAAAACACCACATTGGCATAGGTCATAAACACCATCGGCACCTCTACATCCTGCCGCAGTCCTCTCACCAGATCAAATATCTTATCGGTAGTCACACCTCCCGTCAACGCCCGCAGATTAGCTCCCTGGATTACCGGCCCTTCCGCAGTGGGATCTGAGAATGGAATCCCCAGTTCAATGAGATCTGCGCCATTATCCACAGCGGCACGCACACAGGCGGCGGTAGTCTCTAAATCGGGATCTCCACAAGTGATAAAGGCGATAAACGCCTTGTTCTTTGCAAAAGCCTTTCCTATTCTAGTCATGAATATCCTCCCCTCTGTAACGCGCAATTGCCGCACAATCCTTATCTCCCCTTCCGGAAATCGTAATCACAATAATCTGCTCCTTTTCCATAACAGTCGCAATTTTTCTGGCATAGGCGATGGCATGGGCCGACTCTATGGCCGGGATAATGCCCTCTGTCCTTGACAGATATTCAAAGGCTTCCACCGCTTCCTCATCCGTGACCGGCACATACTGTGCTCTGCCAATATCATGCAGATATGCATGTTCCGGCCCGATTCCCGGATAATCAAGCCCTGCCGAGATCGAATAGACCGGTGCGATCTGTCCGTATCCGTCCTGACAGAAATAAGACTTCATGCCATGAAAAATCCCCAGCCGTCCCGTACTGATGGTTGCCGCCGTCTCGAAGGTATCTATGCCTCTGCCCGCCGCCTCACAGCCAATCAGCTTAACATCCGCATCATCTATAAAGTGATAAAAACTGCCCATGGCATTGGAACCGCCGCCCACACAGGCAATCACTGCATCCGGAAGCTTCCCTTCCTTCTCCATCAGCTGCGCCTTGATTTCCCTGGAAATAACTGCCTGGAAATCGCGGACGATAGTGGGAAAAGGATGGGGGCCCATCACAGAACCCAGACAGTAATGGGTATCTGCAATCCGGGAAGTCCACTCTCTCATGGCCTCGGATACTGCATCTTTCAGAGTGCCTGTGCCTGTCTTAACCGGAATAACCTCCGCTCCCAGAAGCCGCATACGATAGACATTAAGAGCCTGTCTGACGGTATCCTCCTCTCCCATGAACACCACGCACTCCATACCCAGCAGAGCTGCCGCCGTGGCCGTGGCCACCCCATGCTGACCCGCCCCGGTCTCCGCAATCAGTCTGGTCTTGCCCATCTTCTTAGCCAAAAGAGCCTGCCCCAGCACATTGTTGATCTTATGGGAACCGGTATGATTCAAATCCTCTCTTTTTAAATAAATCTTGGCCCCGCCCAGATCCTCAGTCATCTTCCGGGCAAAATACAGCCTGGACGGCCGTCCTGCATATTCATTAAAAAGCTCAGTTAATTCCTGATTGAACTGCTTATCCTCCTTATAATGATTATATGCCTCTTCCAGTTCGATGACCGCGTTCATCAATGTTTCCGGAATATATTGTCCTCCATGGACACCAAAACGCCCGTTATGATTTGTCATGATTTTCTATCTCCATTTCTTATTATTCTATTTACGGTTTCCGGATTTCTTATCTTCTCCACAAAAGCCCGCATTTTCTCCGCATCCTTATATCCGTCCGTCTCAATACCGGAACTGACATCCACCACATAAGGCCGCCATCGTCTGACCGCCTCACCCACCGTATCCGCATCAAGGCCGCCTGCCAGAAAATAAGGTCTGTCAATGTGTGTGAGCAGCTGCCAGTCAAAAGCAGTGCCTGTTCCGCCCTTGCCGGAATCCAGAAGTACATAATCTGCCGGGCTCTCCTGTGCTCTTTTGATATCGTTCCTGTCTTCTACCCGAAATGCCTTGATAATCAGTTTATCTGTCAATGACCGCAGATGTCTGATATAGCCCTCATCTTCCCGGCCGTGAAGCTGTACCGCATCTATGATGCCCTCATCCAGCAAGTCTTTGATGACTTCCCTGTCCGCATCCACAAATACACCCACTGCCGTGATATCCGGATGAAGCATTTTTTTGAGAGCCGCCGCCTGTTCACAAGATATATAACGCTTGCTATTATTCACAAAAACAAACCCGATGTATTCCGGCATAAGTATATTGGCTGTCTCTATATCACAGGGCCTCATAAGGCCGCATAGCTTTATTTTCGTCATCGTCGTTTTGCCGCCTCCCGCAGTGCCGCCAACATTTCCTTCTTATCGTCTGCCCGCATCAATGCCTCTCCGACCAACACCGCATCCGCACCCATCTCTGCAAGCCGCCTCACATCCTCCGGCCCCTGCACACCGCTCTCGGAGACAAACAGGACATCGGTAGGAATCAACGACCGCAGTCTGCGGCTGTTATCCGTATCTACCGTAAAATCTTTCAGATTCCGGTTATTGACCCCGATGATATGCGCCCCGGCAGACAAAGCCTTTTCGACTTCTGCTTCGTCATGGGCTTCCACCAGGGCAGAGAGTCCCAGTGTCTCACAGACTGCCAGATATTCTCTCATCTGCGCCTCACTTAGGATGGCACAGATCAGAAGCACTGCCGATGCGCCAAGCACCCTGGCCTCATAGATCATATACTCATCCACCGTAAAGTCCTTGCGCAGGCAGGGTATCTTCACCGCCTCAGCAATTTCCTGTAGATATCTGTCACTGCCCAGAAACCATTTCGGTTCCGTCAATACCGAAATACAGTCTGCACCGGCCGCTTCATATTCCCCGGCAATCTGTACATAGGGAAAATCCGGTGCAATCAGGCCCTTGGAAGGGGATGCCTTCTTGCACTCGCAGATAAAGGAAATCCCGGGGGTTCGCAAGGCTTTCTCAAAAGAATAATCTCCCTGTTTCATGGATAGCGACTGTTTTTTTATTTCTGCAAGCGATATTGTTTTTTTAGCCTGCTCTGTACGATATTGGGCATGTTCCGCCAGTTGTTCTAAAATGTTCATCACTATAACTAATCTCCATTCCTTCATTAATGGTCATTCCAAAGCATCCTGCTTCTCAAATAATTACACCTGTTCTTCGGGCCGGTTACTCACCGCAATCAATTTCTCAAGGGTCCCAAGCGCCTTCCCTGAATCAATCAGATGCGCTGCCAGCGTCACGCCATCTTTCATACTATCGGCTTTACCGCCGATATAGAGGGCTGCCCCGGCGTTCATCAACACGGCATCTCTCTTGTGTCCCTTTTCTCCCCGTAGGATTGCACGCGTTATTTCTGCATTTTCCTCCGGGGTGCCTCCTTCCAGATCAGCCTTCGTGCAACGTGCAAACCCAAAATCTTCAGGAGATATGGTATAAGACTTAAACCAACCATCCTTGAACTCACAGACCGTAGTGGGCGCACTCATGGAAATCTCATCCAGTTTATCCTGTCCGTATACCACCATACCGCGCTCCACGCCGAGACTGATAAGCACCTGCGCCAGGGGTTCCACCAGGTATTCATCATACACCCCCAGAAGCTGCCTTTTCGGACTGCCGGGATTGGTCAGAGGACCCAGGATATTAAATACCGTACGAAATCCTAATTCTTTGCGGATTGCCCCCACATATTTCATGGAAGCATGATACTTCTGTGCAAAAAAGAAACACATACCCACTTCCTGTAAAAGTTCCACACAGCGCTCAGGACTCTGCTCGATATTGACACCAAGAGCTTCCAGACAGTCCGCTGTTCCGCACTGGGAAGAAGCCGCCCGGTTGCCGTGTTTGGCCACCTTCATACCCCCTGCCGCCGCCACCAGCGCCGAAGTGGTGGAGATATTAAAGCTGTGGGCATTGTCGCCTCCGGTCCCAACAATCTCAAATAAATCCATATCTGTATGCACCTTCGTGGCATGATCGCGCATGGCCGCCGCACACCCTGCAATCTCATCGGTGGTCTCCGCCCTGGCGCTTTTGGTAGAGAGTGCCGCCAGGAACGCGGCGTTCTGGGTAGGAGAAGTCTCCCCGCTCATAATCTCATTCATCACGGTGTATGCTTCGTCATAAGTGAGATCCCCTTTGTTTACGATTTTGACAATTGCTTCTTTGATCATAACTTGTGCCCTTCCTTTCTGCATCCTTAATTCAAATATTTCTGATAAAATTCTCTATCATCTGCCTTCCGTCCGGTGTCATAATCGATTCCGGATGAAATTGTACCCCATAAATCGGATACTCTTTATGCTGCACCGCCATCACCTCCCCATCTGCCGTACGTGTCACAATCCGCAGAGATGCCGGCATCGTCTCCTCGTCCGCCGCCAGCGAATGATATCTCGCCACATAAGCTTTATCCGGGCAGCCGCGAAACAGTGGACAATCCTTATCAAAAACAACTTCCGACTGTTTGCCGTGCATCAGCGCTTTCGCATAAGTAACGGTTGCTCCGTAAGCAGCACAGATTGCCTGATGGCCCAGACAAACCCCAAGAGTCGGTATTTCTTTACCCAGTGTCTTTGCCGCCTCCATGGTGACTCCCGCCTTCTCCGGCCGCCCCGGTCCCGGGGAAAGAATGATATGATCCGGCGCCATTGCTTTGATTTCCTCCACTGACAGTTCATCATTCCGGATCACACGGATATCAGGTTCTATCTCTCCCACCATCTGGTAGAGGTTGTAGGAAAAACTGTCATAATTGTCAATCAGTATTATCATGCTTATGGTCCTGCTCCTTTCTCAGCATATATCTTCACTTTCAACCCTTTCTTGAGGGTTCCTGATTCAGTCTGCCTCATCCTGTGCCAGTTCCAACGCCCTGAGAACTGCTTTTGCCTTATTGATGCACTCCTGATACTCTTTCTCCGGTTCTGAATCTGCCACAATCCCTGCACCGCTTCTGACAAATACCCGGCCATTTTTCTTATAGGCAATGCGGATAGCGATGCAGGTGTCCATATTGCCGGTAAAATCAATATAGCCAATGGCTCCGCCGTAAATCCCCCGTTTATTATTTTCCAGTTCCCCAATGAGCTGACAGGCTCGGATTTTCGGTGCCCCAGACAGGGTTCCCGCCGGCAGTACCGCCTCAATGGCAGAAAGTGCATCGAACGCTTCCCTGATCTCACCCCGCACCGTGGAACCAATGTGCATCACATGTGAGTATCTCTCTATGGAATGAAATTTTTCTACCTGTACCGTACCGAATTTACTGATTTTACCCAGATCGTTGCGGCCTAAATCCACTAACATATTATGCTCCGCCAGTTCCTTGGCATCTGCAAGCAACTCCTCCTCCAGTTTCTTATCTTCTTCCTCTGTCCTGCCCCTGGGCCTTGTTCCCGCCAGCGGAAACGTATGAAGCACACCGTTCTCCAGCTTCACAAGCGTCTCAGGCGAGGCGCCCGCCACTTCTACATCCGTCCCCGAAAAGTAGAACATATACGGGGAGGGATTCATGGTACGAAGAATCCTGTAGGTATCTAACAGACTTCCCGCAAAAGGTGCTTCCAGCCTGTTGGAAAGGACGATCTGGAAAATATCGCCTTCACGGATATAACCTTTGGCCCGCTCCACAATTTCACAATATGCCGCTTTGTCAAACAGCGGCGTCACCTCTCCAGGAATCCTCCCCTTCTCTTCTTTTTTCTTCTCACCCGTGCGCAGTAAACCGGCAAGTTGATGCAGCTGCCGTACCGCCTTGTTATACCCGGCTTCTGCCTCAGAAATCTGCATATTCACGATCAGGACAATTTTCTGGCGGAAATTATCAAAAGCGATAACTTTGTCAAAAAGCATCAGATCCACATCCTTGAAAGCCTCCGTATCCTGTACTCCCACTCTGATTGAAGGCTCACTGTATCCTAAATAATCATAAGCAAAGTATCCCACCAGACCGCCGGTAAAAGACGGAAGACAGTCAAACCGCGGGCTCTTGTATTCCTGAAGAATCTGCCGCAGATAAGCGGACGGATTCTCTGTCTTAAAAGTAAGGTCACCGGCTTTCATCTCTCCATCCAGACAGGTAATCTCCATTTTGGGGTCAAAGCCCAGAAATGTATAGCGCCCCCACTTTTCTTTCTCCGTCACCGATTCCAGCATATAGCAGTGGGTGGATATATTTTTGAGGATTTTAAGTGCCTCTATCGGGGTGCAGATATCGGAAAGCATTTCGCAGCTGACCGGACATATTTTGTATGTTCCGTCCGCTGTAATCCGTTGTATTTCCTCGTAAGATGGTAAGATTTTCATGATAATTGCTCCTCCTTCTGACTCTGCCCATTTCATTCCCAACCAGCATCAGCAGACTTGAAATGTTTCACATTTCAAGTTCGCGTTGCTCGTCATAAGTCGTCTCAGACAGTCTTGCATGCAGGCATGCATCCTGTCTGCTCCTCCTTCTGACTCTGCTGATGCGCGCAAAAAAACGCCCCTGACAAAAACATTGTTTTTGTCAAGGACGAATCATAAACTCTATCCGCGGTGCCACCTTGATTCACGAAAATACTCCGTGCGCTTAGCAGGATACCATCATATCCCCGGCAACTGACGTATGCCCACACGTTGCAGAATACTTTGCGCCATGCGCATTTGACTGCACCCTCAGCGGTCCATTTGATGACTTGTTTCTTACCTGACTCTCAGCAACACAGGTTCTCTGTAAAGGCATTATCACCGTTATCTCCGCTTCAACGGTTTAACTCATTAAATTTTCTATAGAATACCACTTGAAAAAAGCACTGTCAAGACTTTATTTCACTAAATCGGATAAAACGATTCCATCAAAATAGGTATTGGTAAGTCGATAAAACTCCTCCCACATGGGCAATGTCTTACAGGTACCCGCACGCTCACAAGTGTTTTCCTCACAGCCAAGGCAGGCCACCGGTGCAAGATCTCCCTCTGTAAGACGCAGAATATCCCCAACACGGTATCTGTCCGGTGTATAGGTCAGACGATACCCTCCGCCTTTTCCCTGGAGCCCTTCAATCAGTTTGTTTTTGGTCAGAACAGGAAGAATACGCTCCAGATATTTCAGGGAAATATTCTGTCTTTTGGCGACCTCCTTCATGGGGACATAGCCGTTCCCATAGTTTTGCGCCAGATCAATCATCACACGGAGCGCATATCTTCCTTTCGTCGAAATCATCATGATCTTCTCCATTTCTGTATCTGACAATCTGCCGCATCCTGTTTCCCATAATAATCCTGTAATGCTTTTTCAATCGCTTCTTTGGCCAGTACAGAACAATGTACTTTATGGGCCGGCAAACCGTCCAATGCCTCAACCACCGCCTGATTGGTCAGGGCAAGTGCTTCTGAGACCGGTCTTTTCTTAATCAGTTCTGTGGCCATGGAACTGGAAGCTATGGCAGAAGCGCACCCAAAAGTCTCGAACCTGGCATCCTCAATGATATCATCTTCAATTTTCAGATAGATTTTCATAATATCGCCGCATTTAGCGTTTCCAACCTCGCCAACGCCGTCAGCGTTTTCAATAACACCTGTATTTCTTGGGTTGCGGAAATGATCCATAACTTTTTCACTATACAAAGCCATCGTATCAACCTCACTTAATCACAAATTCCTTTCTTCCGCTGACAAGATCATGCCAGACAGGAGAAAAGCTGCGCAGATAGGCAACTGCTTCTTTTACTGCCTCGACGGTATACGCTATCTGCTCTTCCGTATTTTCCTCCGAAAGTGTCAGGCGAAGGGATCCATGCGCAATATCGTGTACTCTTCCGATGGCGAGCAGTACATGACTGGGATCAAGGGACCCCGAGGTACAGGCGGAACCGGAAGAAGCGCAGATGCCCTTATCATCGAGAAGCAACAAAAGGGATTCCCCTTCTATTCCCTCAAAACAGAAACTCACATTGCCGGGAAGCCGTTTCGCTGCGTCACCATTTAAAATTGCATGCGGAATCTGCCAAAGACCGGCGATAAGCTTATCCCGTAAGCTGCATAGACGCTTCGCGTTATCCTCCCTATGCGTACACGCTTCCTCAAGTGCCGCCGCCATTCCCACAATTGCCGGAATATTCTCGGTACCTGCCCGCCTTCCCCATTCCTGTGCACCGCCCTCAATCAAAGGTGCCAATGGAACCCCTGCTCTTGCATAAAGAATTCCGATTCCTTTCGGGCCGTGAAATTTATGCGCAGAAAGAGACAGCATATCAATGTTCTGCTCCTCCACATTAATAGACAGATGTCCCGCCGCCTGTACCGCATCCGTATGGAACAAAACACCTTTTTCCCGGCATATCTTTCCAATTGCCTCTATCGGCTGGATCGTCCCGATCTCATTATTGGCATACATCACGCTGACAAGGCAGGTATCGTCACGAACAGCATCCGCCACCTGCTGCGGCAATACAATTCCGTTTTCATGAACATCCAGCAGGGTAATCTCAAATCCTTCTTTTTCCAGTTTCTGTAAGGTATGCAGTACTGCATGGTGCTCAAATGCGGTGGAAATAATGTGCTTTCTGCCTTTCTTCTCCCCTGCCCGTGCAGCAGACAGAATTGCCTGATTATCCGCCTCGCTGCCGCCGGAAGTAAAAGTAATTTCCTTCGGGGAAGCACCGATGCAGTCCGCAATCCGCCGCCTGGCCGTTATCAGCGCCTCGGCCGCTGCCTGGCCGGCCGAGTGAAGGCTGGACGGATTCCCATAGACGGTGTCCATATAGGGGAGCATGGCTTCCATCGCGGTGCTGCTCATTTTAGTTGTCGCCGCATTATCCAGATAAACTCTCATCACGTGACCTGCTTATTCTGCAAACAATGGTGTGGACAGATATCTGTCACCGGTATCCGGCAAAAGTGCCACAATGGTCTTCCCTTCATTTTCGGGACGTTTGGCAAGTTCGATGGCCGCAAAAGCTGCCGCGCCCGAAGAGATCCCCACAAGAACGCCTTCACGCTTACCAAGCAGCCTGCCTGTCGCAAACGCATCCTCATCGGAAACCGGAATGATTTCGTCATAAATGTCCGTATTCAAAATATCCGGAACAAAGCCTGCGCCGATTCCCTGAATCTTATGGGAACCTGACACACCTGTAGAGAGTACCGCGGAAGACTCTGGTTCCACTGCGACCACCTTGACGAAAGGATTCCTGGATTTCAGATATTCACCGACCCCCGTAATCGTGCCGCCCGTACCCACTCCTGCCACAAAGATATCTACTTTACCGTCAGTATCCTCATAAATCTCAGGGCCGGTACTTTCTTTGTGCGCCTTCGGATTCGCCGGGTTGACAAACTGTCCGGGAATAAAACTGTCCGGGATTTCCCTGGCCAGTTCATCCGCCTTTTCGATAGCACCCTTCATGCCCTTGGCGCCTTCGCTGAGTACCAGTTCGGCACCATAAGCCTTCATAAGCTGCCGGCGTTCCACCGACATGGTCTCCGGCATGACAATGATGATCCGATAACCCCTGGCCGCAGCTACAGCCGCAAGACCGATACCGGTATTCCCGGAAGTGGGCTCAATGATAACGGAGTCGGGTTTCAATCTGCCGCTTCTTTCCGCCTCGTCAAGCATTTCCCTGGCAACGCGGTCTTTTACAGATCCCGCCGGGTTAAAGTATTCCAGTTTTGCGAGCACTTTCGCTTTCAGATCATATGCTTTCTCAATATGCGTCAGCTCCAAAAGGGGCGTTTTGCCAATCAGCTGATCGGCCGATGTATAAATATTTGACATGATACTACCTCCCAATTAATTTTACCGCATCAAAACCGTTTTGCAAATCTGCAATAATGTCGTCGATATGCTCTGTACCTATGGAAAGCCGGATGGTATTTTGCTTAATTCCCTGGTCTTCCAGTTCTTCCTCCGTCAGCTGGCTGTGGGTCGTGGTCGCCGGATGAATCACCAGGCTCTTCACATCGGCCACATTGGCAAGCAGTGAGAAAATCTTAAGACTGTCGATAAACTTATGCGCTTCTTTCACACCGCCCTTAATCTCAAACGTAAAGATAGACGCCCCGCCATTCGGGAAATATTTCTGATACAAGGCATGATCGGGATGGTCGGGCAAGGAAGGATGATTGACCTTCTCCACCTGCGGATGGCTTTCCAGAAACGCTACCACCTTCTTCGTGTTTTCGGCATGCCGTTCCAGACGAAGCGACAGCGTTTCTATCCCCTGCAAAAGCAGGAAAGCCGCAAAGGGAGAGATGGTCGCCCCTGTATCACGAAGCAAAATCGCCCGAATATACGTTACAAATGCCGCCGGACCCACTGCTTTGACAAAAGATACGCCGTGATAACTGGGGTTGGATTCGGCAATGGCCGGATATCTGCCGGATGCCGCCCAGTCAAATTGACCGGAATCCACAATGATACCGCCAAGGGTTGTGCCATGACCGCCCAGAAACTTGGTGGCCGAATGTACCACAATATCCGCACCGTGTTCAATCGGGCGCAGCAGATAAGGCGTACCGAAAGTATTGTCCACCACTAGCGGCAGACCATGCTTATGTGCCAGAACCGCCAATGCGTCAATGTCCGGGATATCGCTGTTGGGATTGCCGAGGGTTTCAATATAGATTGCTCTGGTATTCTCCTGAATGGCCGCTTCAACCTCGGCCAGATCATGGATATTGACAAAGCTTGCCGTGATGCCAAAGGCAGGAAGCGTATGTGCCAGCAGATTATAGCTGCCTCCGTAAATTGTCTTCTGGGCAACGAAATGACCGCCGTTTTGTCCCAATGCCTCCAGAGTATATGTAATGGCTGCCGCACCGGAAGCAAGCGCCAGGGCAGCTACACCGCCTTCCAGAGCCGCCACACGCTGTTCCAGTACATCCTGTGTGGAATTGGTCAGCCTGCCATAGATGTTTCCGGCATCGGCCAGACCAAACCGGGCCGCCGCATGGGCGGAATCCTTAAACACATAAGAAGTGGTCGCATAAATGGGAACCGCCCGGGCGTCGCTTGCCGGATCCGGATTCTCCTGCCCCACATGAATCTGTAATGTTTCAAATTTATAATCAGACATAATGTTTTCTCCTCTCATTCTGAACGTGAAATGTTAATGATCACCGGTTGCAAATGCAGATCCAACATCGCCACATTCGTCCAAAACGAAAGTTTTCTCTGAGAAGCTTTTCAAGATAATACTGCATACGTCAATTTCCTTCCTGTAAAGTAATGACCCTTTTTTGTAGGATTTGTTAAAACCTACCATTTAGGTTGGTTTTAGTATAAGACGTATTCTGCGTTTTGTCAACAGACAATTTTTATTTCTCAAAGTTTCCGGACTAATCCAATTATCAATCTATTAAAATTCAGTTCACTTAAAGATACTCTCATAATCATAACTACTATAGAAATCCCTGATATCCTTGAGATAATTCCTGTAATTCTCCTCCGTCAGCTCATGCTCCCCTTCTTTCATCCAAATCAAAATCTGGCTGCTTATATTTCCTGTATAATGCGCTTCGTCCACATAATTGTTCAGATTGCATATTAATTCGTGGTTATTAAAAAAGGAAAAAAGCCGCACGTTATCATACCGAAGCATCTGTTCAATCACATACTGCTCCATATCGATTCTGCGCATCAATACATCTTCCCCGCTCTGGTTCAGACTGTCCCACCAACAAATACTATACGGCGGAAAGAAGATATAAAAAGTCACATTCGGATTATCTTCAATCACAGACAAAACATTTTCATCAAGACTTTCTTTCATTGTATTAAAAAGATCCGCCGTTTCTGTCTGCCCGGCTTCTTTTTCCCCTTTGGCCGGTCGTTCATACTGTTTGAGGACATTCTCCCTGCCCATGGAATTATTCGTTGCCGTATAGTCGTCAAACCGATCTGCCGGCTCCTTTTTCATAGTACGGATTATTTCGGGAATCACATCATTCCACCATATTTCTTTATTATATAAATAATTTGTATCATTCCACCATATATCGTCAAAGAGATACTCCGGGTATTCTTCATACCCCTCCCAATTCTCGTCTGCAATAAGCCACATGGTATCCACACCCCAGATTACAAGATCCAGATTCTCATTGGCATCTATTGCCGTTGCAAGACTGTTTCCTATTCTTTTGAAGCCTTCTCCATGATAAGTGAGCCTGACAAACTCTTTGTCAAACAGCTTATCCGCCTCCCGGGTCTTAAAATCTCTTGTCATGGAAGTTCCCGTTATCACAGCATTGTATTTAAAATGCTTTGACACACCATCATTGACATAAAAAACATCTTCCAAGGAATAAGAAAGTCCCTTTATAGGCGCATGGTAATGAAAATACGGATCCACGATCACTACCACTGCTCCTATAAACAGCATGACAGCCACATATAATACTATAAATGAAACGGCCCATTTCTTCCTGTTCATTTCATCCACCTGCCTTAAAATAATGAATATACGAAAGTGGTGACCCCTGATAAAGAAAGTATGCTCACCACAGCAACCACCCACACCCACACGCATGACAGGAACGAATATTTCATGTTTTTGGCCCGCTCCTGCACATTGTCGCATTTCAGTACGGCAAAAAGGATAACTGCCGAAAATATGACTGCATACAGCCAGTCCGGACACGACAGATTCTCTGCTACAACCGGTCTGAAACAGACACTTATCTCATCCCTTAACTTTCCCCAGTCGTTTTTCATCAATACGCCCATCATCTGTTTAAAAACCGTAAAGGATTGGGCACGAAACAATATCCATGTAAAATTAACGAAAAGCAATGTTATGCTTTTATTCAAAAAGGAGGGGATTCTGTCAAACACTTTCCGGAAATGCTTGGTAAATACCATAAAACAGCCATGCATCCCTCCCCAGAGCACAAATGTCCAGCTTGCCCCATGCCACAATCCGCTGCAAATAAAAACAAGCAATGTATTTACATAGGCACGCGCCCTTCCTTTCCGGTTTCCTCCAAGCGGAATATACAGATACTTTGTCAAAAAACCGGTCAGGGTCATATGCCACCGTTTCCAAAATTCCACAATAGTATCCGCTTGATATGGGGAATTAAAATTGAATGGCAGATCCAGCTGTAACATCCTGCTGATTCCGATTGCCATATCACTATATCCGCTGAAATCAAAATAAATCTGCATGGTATAAGCCAGGCTGACAAAGACTGCACTGGTAGAATTAAGGGCGTCTATATTAGCATACCCCCAGTCAACTGCACTGCCAAACACATCTGCTATCAGCACCTTTTTGCCAAGTCCCATGACAAACATATAGATACCTGCCGAAAACTTATCCCAATCCATTTTCCGGTCTGCCTGTAACAAGGGCAGGAAATCACTGTGTCGGATAATCGGGCCTGACGATACATGGGGAAAATAAGAAATAAACAGTATATAATCTGGAAAATTGCATGAAGATATTTCCTGGCGGCTGGCATCCACCAAAAATGCAATCTGCTGAAATGTAATAAAACTGATTCCTAACGGAGCAAGTATTTCCCGAACTGCCAGTTTCGAGTCAAATAACAGATTAGAACTGTCAACTAAAAAATTGTAGTACTTAAAGTATATCAACAACACAAGGTTACAGATAATTCCTATCCCTAATAAATATTTACCCCCCCCCCTCTCTCAGGAGCCTATGTCTGCTGCACACTTTCAACCCGTAAAACACCCCATAATTCAATAAAATACTAATCAATAAGACAATGGATGTCTCCCATCCGGCGCTCACATAAAAAACAACAGAAGCCGTCAGCAGAAAAACAGAAACTGATCTGCTCCCCTTTCGGAAAAAACACAAATAATAGCCTGCAAGCACTGCCGGCAGAAAGAAAAGAATAAAGACATAAGAATTAAAAGCCATGATATTGTCCTTTTGTACCTGTCCAGTTAAATCCCATCAAGTTTCACTGATTATTATATTGTGTGTCTGTAAAATATGCAAGCGGCACTCTTAACAAAACGGCCTCAAAATGGTCACTCCCACTTCAAGGCCGTCCCTGTTTCCTATCCCTTTTATCCCAATCTTTACTTACGGGATCACTCAGATCACTGGAAATACTTCACACCACTCTCAAATATCTTCATATCCTGCTCGCCGTAGATATTCACCGCCACGGCCTCTCCTCTTCTCTCTGCGTGCGCCATCTTGCCTAAGATACGCCCATCCGGAGAAGTGATTCCTTCGATGGATGCATAGGAACCATTGATGTTCCACTCTTCATCCATGGACACGTTTCCTTCCGGATCCGCATACTGGGTGGCTACCTGACCACTTGCAAACAGATTGTCAATCCATTCCTTCGGCGCCACAAAACGTCCCTCACCATGGGAAGCCGGATTCACATAAACCTGTCCGTTCTCTGCCCCTGCAAGCCATGGGGATTTATTGGACACCACTTTCAGATATACCATCTTGGAAATGTGACGGTTTACGGTATTGAAAGTCAATGTGGGAGAGTCCTCCTTCTGTCCCACAATCTCACCATAAGGCACAAGCCCCAGCTTGATCAGTGCCTGGAAACCGTTACAGATGCCCAGTGCCAGACCGTCCCTTTCATTTATCAGTTTCATGACGGCTTCTTTGATCTTCTCATTCTGGAAAGCTGTGGCAAAGAACTTCGCGGAACCATCCGGCTCGTCACCTGCGGAAAAACCGCCCGGAAACATAATGATCTGGGCCTGGCTGATGGCCTTGTCAAAGGCATCCACGCTCTGTCTGATATCCTCCGCTGTCATATTCTTAAAGACTTTGACGTTCACATCCGCACCTGCTGCCGCAAAGGCCTTGGCACTGTCATACTCACAGTTGGTACCCGGGAATACCGGAATAAAAACAGTCGGTCTTGCCACTTTATGCCTGCACACATAAATATTGTCTGTGTGGTATACATCAGATTGCACCGCACTCTTATCTTTCTCTGCGGTGTAAGGAAATACCTTATCCAGCCTGGAAGTCCATGCCGCCAGTGCTTCCTCCTGAGTCAGTTTCATGGAGCCATAGCTGAATACGCCGTCAGCGGTCACCGTACCGATTTCCTCAAAGTCGATATCCAGGGCCTGTAACTTATGCACTTCCTCCGCCGGTACTTCCGCCACGATGTCACCGATACCGTTATCAAACAGTGCTTCTTTCTTATAAGAGGAATCAATGGCTACACCAAGACCATTCCCAAAAGCCATCTTGCTGATTGCCGCCGTTACGCCTTTAGCATCCAGCGCATAAGCCGCCACAATCTTTCTCTGCATGGTCTGTGCCGTGACATGCCCGTATGTCTTTGTCACCGTTTCTTCTGACATCAATGTCATAATCTGGTCATAGATTTCCATTACCTTATCATAAACCGGCAGATCATATTCATCTTTCGGGATACGGAACCGTATTAACCTGTCTCCCGGATATTTTAACTCCGGCGTCACGATATGACCACTCTTACTGACATCCACCGCAAAAGATACCAGCGTGGGCGGTACATCAATATCATTGAACGTGCCGGACATGGAATCTTTGCCGCCGATGGAAGGCAGTCCGTACTTCATCTGCGCCTCATAAGCCCCCAGAAGCGCCGCAAAAGGCTGGCTCCAACGGGAAGCCTCCTCGCTCATGCGTCTGAAATACTCCTGGAACGTGAAACGGATTGTCCTGTAGTCTCCGCCGTTCGCCACAATCTTTGCCATGGACTCGGTCACTGCATAGACCGCTCCATGATAAGGGCTCCAGCTTGACAGGTAGGGATCGAAGCCATAACTCATTATGGTCACCGTATCTGTTTTGCCCTGCAATACAGGAAGTTTCGCCACCATGGCCTGGGTCTCCGTCAGCTGATACTTACCGCCATAAGGCATATACACACTGCCGGCGCCGATAGAAGCATCAAACATCTCCACCAGCCCCTTCTGGGAGCATACGTTCAAGTCATTTAACAGGGCAGTCCATGCCCCCTTTACATCATTATCTTTTAATGCTTCCGCCACTGCCGGCGTTGCAATCTTCTTAAAATAGTTCTCCTTGTCATCCGGCATATCCACCGCCACATTGGTTTCCTGATGGGCGCCGTTGGTATCCAGAAACGCTCTGGACAGGTTCACGATTTCCTTACCGCGCCACTTAAGAACCAGGCGGGGTTCTTTCGTCACTACCGCCACAGGCACTGCCTCTAAGTTCTCCTCCGACGCATAAGCTAAGAAGGTATCCACGTCGCCGGGTGACACTACCACTGCCATACGCTCCTGGGATTCGGAAATGGCAAGCTCCGTACCATCCAGACCCGCATATTTCTTCGGCACCTTATCCAGATCCACCACCAGGCCGTCCGCCAGTTCTCCGATAGCCACGGACACGCCGCCCGCACCGAAGTCATTACATTTCTTGATCAGCCGGCTCACTTCTTCCCGCCGGAATAAGCGCTGAATTTTTCTCTCCGTAGGCGCGTTCCCTTTCTGCACTTCCGCACCGCAGGTATCAATGGAGCTCTCCGTATGCACCTTGGAAGATCCTGTAGCCCCGCCGCAGCCGTCACGGCCCGTCCTGCCGCCCAGGAGGATAATGATATCGTCCGGATCAGAAGTCTCCCGGATTACGTTCTTTCTGGGCGCCGCTCCCATGACAGCGCCAATCTCCATACGTTTTGCCACATAATTAGGGTGATAAATTTCCTTCACCAGGCCGGTAGCAAGACCGATCTGGTTGCCGTAGGACGAATAACCGTCCGCAGCGCCCCGCACCAGTTTCTTCTGCGGCAGTTTGCCCTTTAAAGTATCCGCCACAGGCACCGTGGGATCCGCCGCACCTGTTACACGCATTGCCTGATAGACATAGCCTCTGCCGGAAAGGGGATCGCGGATGGCACCGCCAAGACAGGTCGCCGCACCGCCAAAGGGCTCAATCTCCGTAGGGTGGTTGTGCGTCTCATTTTTGAAAAAGACAAGCCACTCCTCCTTGACCGGGCCATCGCCATAATCCATCTCCACCGGCACCACCACGGAGCAGGCATTGATCTCGTCAGACTCCTCCATATCATTAAGCTTACCGTCTTGTTTCAGTTTGCGCATGGCCATCAGCGCCAGATCCATCAGGCAGACAAATTTGTCCTCCCTGCCCGCAAAAATCTCTTCCCGGACTTTTAAATAATCCTCATAAGTATCCTTGATCGGTTTCTGATAATATCCCTCCGCAAAGGCAACATCTTTTAATTCCGTAGAGAAAGTCGTATGACGGCAGTGATCCGACCAGTAAGTGTCAAGCACCCGGATTTCCGTCATCGTAGGATTCCTGTGTTCTTCGTTCTTGTAATACTTCTGTATATGTTCAAAATCCTTGAAGGTCATAGCCAGTCCCAAAGAATCGTACAGCTTACGAAGCTCGTCTCCCGGCATATCCGCAAACCCGTCAAAGACCGCCACATCCGCCGGCTCATCATAGGCCATCTTAAGTGTATCCGGCTTCACCATATCCGTCTGCCTGGAATCTACCGGGTTAATACAGTAAGCCTTGATCTTCTCAAACTCTTCGTCGCTGACAGGGCCTGTCACCAGATAAGTCACAGCCGTCCTGATGGCAGGGTCCTCATCCTCTTTCAGGAACTGTACACACTGCACTGCGGAATCAGCCCGCTGATCGAACTGTCCCGGCAGATACTCCACAGAAAATACTCTGCCGTCTTCCGGAATCTCAATCTGTTCTTCATATAATATATCTACCGGCGGCTCCGAAAACACTGTCCGGCAGGCTCTATCAAAGACTTCGTCGGAAATATTCTCCACATCGTAACGGATAAAAACCCGTACCTTCTGCACGCTCTTTATTCCCAGAAAACTCTCGATTTCTTCCTTCAGTTCCTTCGCCTTAACTGCAAAAGGTTCTTTCTTTTCCACATAAATACGTCTCACATCGCCCATGATGAATTTTCTCCTTATCCTTGTGAAAGCTAAAATCCGCTACTTTTTTATCCTACCAGATAATCCGGCAGATTTCAATGCACGGATTAGGAATTGTCCCTTACGCATGCAGTCTGTGAATCAGCCGGTACGCCATCTCATTTTGCATGATCAAAGGCTCCGTATACCGGAAAAACACAATGCCGTCTGTGGGCGCATAAATTGTTTCCTTCACACATCCCTCATAGGGATCGACCACCTCCGCCAGTTTATTCCCGTAACGCACATCTTCCCCCGCTTTGACAAGACTGCGGAAAATACCGCCGCAGTTCACATGAATGTTGGAAAGGTCTTTCTCCAGAATCACATGACTGATATAGCCGCTGTGACTCTCATAGCGGATGATTCCCATTCTGGTCAGGAACCTAAGTACCGCTGCCACAGCCTGCCTGGCACTGTCCTCATCCACTTCCGTATTTTTATTGGTATATAGGGAAAAAGCAGCCGTCATCTCATCCTGCCAGTTATAGTTAAGCGTCCTGGTATCAATGGGCACCGGCTTTCTGACTGCCACATAAGGAAGTCCGAAAAGATTGGCCAGGGAAGTGTTCTGGTATCCGGTCTCCATCATACGCACATGAGGAATGAATTCCCCCGTCATATAAAAACTGGCAAGTTGAATCCCGTAACTGTAATCCTTAATGGCCTCAAAAACACCACCGGCAATTCTGGCCGCCGCCTCTCCGCAGCCACTCCCCGGAAATTTACGGTTAATATCCACATCTTCCACACCCCAGTAACGTTTCCCTACATTCATGGCATAACTGTTGACCACCGGAATCACCAGAACTTCCTTGCCGGCACTGATACAGCCATTACCTTCCAGCTCCTTAAGTACCCGCACCAGCTGGGAACAAATATAGAGCTGTTGTATCTCATTCCCCCGCATGGGTCCCAAAATACAGGCTGCTTTATCTCCTTTGCCAAAGCGGTATCCCTTCACCACCATAGCTTCCCTGTAGGGCGCCTCCACCCGGTATATTTCATCTATATACATTCCTATCCTCTTTTCCGGAGCATCTGCACACCGATACACTGCCCCTCACCCTGTCTTTACATATCTTTTCCATTGCAGCCGCTTACACATCCGTCTCCTGTTCCAGGATCCGTGCAATCAAAGATCCCTCATAAACAAAAGGATATTCCCGCAGGGTAAAGACCATACCGCCTTTTTTAGCAACAATCTCCTGCACTACCTTACCGGTCAGCACATCCACAATATCACCAATCTTCTCATCCTTGCGCAGATAATGTCTGTGGGCAATATCCGGAAGGAATATACCTGCATGTTCTGCCCGGATAAATTCCACTTCCCCATCGCTGGATATCACCGGCTCCCGCACCGGACTGACCGGACCGGACCACAATCCCATCTCCCGCATCAGGTGGAAAATACCCTCCACCACCTGATCTCCATAGACCCTGGTAATCCGAAGCCCCAGTCCCATCTCCATCACCAGGGTCGGTACGCCCAGCATGTTCATGGAATGGGCCAGTGTGGATTCGTGCACCGTAGCCGTAGCATTAAGCCAGATCATATCCACATTCAAAAGTTTGGCAAACGGTAAAAGCCGCTGCGCAAACTCCGAGCTCACCCGCACCTGTGGAATTTCCCTGACATACATGTCAGATGCGTGCAGATCAATACAGATATCTGCTCCTGTAATATCTTCCACCACGGCGGCTGCCGCCCGCTCCATCACCGTTCCCTGGGCGTTGCCCGGAAAGATTCTGTTTAAGTCCATCTCCATCTGAGGAATATTCCGTCTGGCCATGTCAATTCCCAATGGGTTCACCTGCGGATAGATATCCACGGTTCCCCGCAGATATTCCGGATGCTCTTCCAGTCTTCTGATCATCTCATAACAGACATACTGGCCCTCCAGTTCATCACCATGTATACCTGATACAATAGCTATCCTGCCTACAGGCTTGTCACAGGCTATCCTGTTTTTGTAGATGATCAGATTCTCTCCCACTGGCAGTTGCGCCGCATATACCGTTTCTAACATACACTGTTTCCTTTCCCCTCTGGTAAATCCGCTGTAGCATCACCATATAACGTTTGACAGAGCCAGACTACAGACAAAATGCTCCGAAAGTTTTCCGAAGCATTTATCTATTGTCAAGTCCATATTATTTTGTTGTTTCTGTCACAGCCCCTGCTCAATCCTCTATAATCAGTCCCTGCATAATATAAAGCAGCTGGGCATCCACCATCTTCTCCGTAATACCAAAAGTCTGGGCGTCAATCTTCATACCCTCCAGCACATACATGATATTGGCTGCGGCCCCTTTTGGATCCTCACAGTAAAACTCACCACTGGCAATGCCCGCCTCAATCAGTTTCTCAATCACCCTGACACCTGCGTCAAACTGCCTGCGCAGCATGTTGTTCTTATCGGTCGATTTGTGTGCAAAGAAATATTCATAGACTGCAACAGTCAAATTATCCTTTTTCTGCAAAAGCTCCTTCTTCTGTTCTTTCAGAAAAAGTGTAAGAATATCTGCTGCGGTATCCTCCTGCGTGATGGTCTGGGTAAAGACATCATCTGTCTCATCTGCTTCCATCTGGAGCACTTCCATCAATATCTGTTCTGTGCTTTCAAAATAAAGATACAGACCGCCCCGGCTGATTTCACAAGCCTCCACGATATCTTTCATTGTCACATTCTTGAATCCCTTCTCCGCAAACACTTTTCTGGCCGTGTCTAAAATATACTTCTTTTTCTGTACTGACTTTTCTCCCATGAACCTGCCTTCTCCTAAATAATATTTTCCCCCGTACGATTGACTGTCTGCCCCGTACTACACTTTCACTATATCTGTTGACTTATCGGGTCGGTTCCGGCCTGTCCCAGAAATCCAGATTTGCTTTCATCTTCTTAACCACATATAAAAATATGCCGCTCTCCACTGCTTCTGACCACATTCTGCCTTTCGTCATACCACCCATTACATATTTGGACAAAATTGCCTTCAACACATCCATTTCCTTAATGCTTGCCCGCTCAATTGCCCTAATCTCATCCTGCACCGTGCGGATTCTGTAACGCGAGTAAACATACATATAATTTCTGTCCATCAAATGTGTTCTCTGGGCCTCTTTCACAAAACTCATTACCGTACTGTCATACACCGGAAATGCCACGGAATGTTCTGCAATTCCGGATGCCGAATAGGTCTGTTGTACGCTGGTGCCTGTCTTACTCTCCAGCCAGGGCAGGTAACGCACTAATCTTTCCACATCAGGTTTATATTCATTGACGATCTGCTGTCTGTAAGCGATGTCCTCCTGTTCCATTGCTCTTCTTTCCATTTTACTACTGCCTTTCTTTCAACCTCGGAATTTACTTTTTCGACAAGATTGTCATTTTCATTCTAGCACAAATTTTTTAAAAGTACAGCACAAAATACTTTTCATCTTCTTGTGCACATTGCTAAAAACTGTTTCCTGCACTTCTATATCCTTGTAATTATTTTGCTATAGACATATAATAAGAGTAAATTCCTTCAAGGAATTTGTATTTTGTATAGATAATTAAGGGGGTACTTTCATGGCTGTAAAAGAATTTCCGGCGGGGACGCAACTGATTCAGAGCGGACAGAATCTCTCCGCTTTACATGTGATTGCCAAGGGCAGCGTCCGCGCGACTTATCCGGGTGGTGAATTCTACTTATCGAAAGGAGACGTCATCGGTGTCTGCGAGATTTTTTTTGGTTCGTATTTCATCTCCTATCAGGCGGAAGAGGCGACTTCCCTTGCTTCCTACCCTTGTTCTCCGGCGCAGCTGTCTACTTTCATGCGTTCCAATGCAGATATGGCCAATTTCGTTGTTACTTCTCTTTTTAAACAGTTCCATGAAATCCTTGACCAGTATGAGCTGAGTCATTTTGACTGCAACAACTTCTATCATTATCTGATGGACAGTTATGAGGATTACAAAACTTTTTGTACCAAACATGGTTTTGCCGCCAGAGATCTGCCGGCTATGGAGACCTTGACCCAGCTTGTCTTAGAAGAAGACGTAGACAACTGGCTGGACGGTTATTATGCCCAGCTGCGCAAAATGGTTACCGGCAAACCCGCCAAGGACCAGGATCCGGATTTCCTGACCGGTCTGATCCTGAAGGCAAGCCAGGATGTTTATCAGGTGATTTCTGTCTGCCGTGTACTCTATGACTACAAATCAGAGATTACCAATCTGTTGATGAATGATAATCACCTGGATTTCTTTGATCTGTATGCCGGTGTCCTCTATAAACTGGGTCCCAACGAAACAGATTCCACCACCTTGATTGCGGCTCTGAGCACTATGATGATCCAGCTCGAGAGCCAGCCCTCCATAGACAAGGAAATGTACCAGCAGCGTGTGGCGGAGTACCGTGAGAAACTGAACAATCTAAGCGAGCGTACAGGCAGCGAGGATGCAAAGACTGACGATGTGCCCGAAATTACGGATTCCATGAACACCATTCTTACCTACTCCGGCGTAAACGGTGAGACTGCCTCCGCTTTCAGGGCGGCAGTGGATAAATATGCCAAGATGGCTGACAAGAACAGTTCCGATGATGCCGCAAGAAAACTGCGGCTCACCATTACCAAACTGTTCTATCAGATTTATGAAGGCGCTTTCTTAAAAAGTCTGCATGACAATGCCATCCCGAAAGTAGTAAAAATGTTCTTTAACTTTGGTTATGTGGATGAAAAACTGGCAGGTATGGAAAATGCTTCCTATCTATATTCCATTGTAGACAGGATTCCTACCGATCCCAAGCGGAAGGTCTACACCATCTACGAATGGCTCAAAGCCATCTATAACGGCGACAAAGTGCCAAGCCGTAACGAGTTTGACGCGGATTTTATCGCTTATCTACATGAACAAAAAATGACCGGTAAGATTACTGCCGCAGAAGAAATTTCCATGCAGAACGACCGGGAAAAACAGGTCCTCTTCGAGTTGAACAACATGTTTCCTACCGTCAACAAGATTACCTTTGGCCGTATCATCAATTTCTGCCCTATCTTCTCGGAGCACAATATCTTAAAAGACCTGGATGTTTCCCTGGTCTCTGCCGAGAAGGTTGAGGAAGCCTTTAAGATGATACGTTCCCTGGATTTCAGTGCCTACTACCGTGACATCATATATACAAATCCGGAACTGGGCATTGGCAAAGAATCGATCAGCGTGGAAGTGCTTCCGGATATCATCCTGATGCCCAATGTGGGTATCCGCGGCGTTGCCTGGCAGGAAATCGAGGGACGTAAACGTACCACGCCGGCCCGCATGATGGTCTCCATCTTCCAGATGGAGGATCTGACCAATATTTTAGTCCGCCTGACCGGAGATTTCCGTTGGGAAATGTGCAAACGTGTGCAGGGCGCCCGCTGGAACGATGTTTCCGAGGCTTCCCTCACCAGCGAATATTTCGATTATATTCAGTTCTACAAGAAAAACAGGGATTTGTCAGCGGATGCCAAAGATAAAATCAAACTTAGCATGCAGAAAGCCAAAAACAGTTTCAAGGAAATGTTTATTAGGGACTACGAGGCCTGGGTCCTCTATGAAGGTTCCGGTTCTCCCCGCTTAAACAAGGTATCCCGTACAATCCTCTTCACCTACTGCCCGTTTGCCAAAGAAATCCGTAACAGACTGAAAGCAAACCCGTTGTATAAAGAAATGATGGATCGTTACGATATCAAGCTCAGCCAGAAGATACACCATTATAACAACCTGTTCCAGAAGCTGAAAAATACCAATACCCCGGTACCGGAAGAATTACAGAATCAGAGAGCTTTCTTAGATATGTAACAAAAGAATCCTGTAGAAATTATCTGAAGATAATTTCTACAGGATTCTCTTTTTACATTTCACTTCGCTAATCCGGCAAAATGCTTTTATAATAGGAAGTCTTTATCTATCTATACTGACAAAATTCTACACATTTCGCTAATATAGTATTATTGTTCTGCAATATAATTATAGACTGTCGTTAGAAAAAATATTATAGTATTTATAGACTTGATCACGGAAATCAAGTCGGCAATAGCAATTCCGAAGAATTCCCCTTTTACACAGCGAAAACCCCGAAGGTTTTATCCTTCGGGGTTTTTGCTGTCACTGTTTATTTCTCCTCTTTGTATTGCTTCACCATAAACAAACTGATCAGTAAGGCTATGATATAAAGTATAATCGTGAAATACAACACATTCTGATATCCTACCGGATTGATCATATTTCCATGACTATCCTCGATAAAGCTTCCCGTGTTGCTCACAATCAGCGTTGCAATCTGGTTACCCGTAAGACCGGCAAAGGCCCAGGCTGAGAGTGTGATACCATGAATGGCACTGATACTGCCCATGCCATAATGATCCGAAAGCAGGGTCGGCACATTGGAGAAGCCGCCGCCGTATCCGGCATTTACCATAAAGATCAATGCCAGTACCAGAACGATCAACAGGATATTGCCTTCTCCGTTCTTGATACCGCCGGTAAGCATTACCGCACCGGTGAATACAATGGAAAGAATAAAAATCAGTTTATAGATCGTATTTCTGTCCTTCAGATGATCTGCCCATGCGGAGAATCCCAGACGGCCGCCCGCATTAAAGACAGCGGAGATGGTAGAAATCACACCCACCACGCCTGCAAGGCCAATACATTTTACAATCATCTTCTCCTGGGAAATCAAAGCCAGACCACAGGTGATATTGATGTAGAACATCAGCCAGATACCGATATAGTTGACAATCGGACGGGTCTTTATGGTAGCCATGATTCCCTGTCCCTTTTCTTTCTTCTGGGGCTCATGCCATCCCGCAGGTTTCGCCAGAAGCAGATGGCCTACAAACATCATTACAAAATAAACTGCTGCCAGGATAAAGAACATCTTGTAAATACCGCCCTCACCAAGATTGGAAAGCAAAGCCTGCATGATAGGGCTTGCAATTGCCTTGGCACCGCCGAATCCTGCTACGGCAAGACCGGTTGCCAAGCCCTTCTTATCCTCGAACCAGAGCATCAAGGTCTTAACCGGCGACAGATATCCGGTTCCCAGACCAATACCCATAATAAAACCATAACAGATATAAATACCCACAAGTGCCAGAACACTGCCCTTATGGCTTCCACCGTAATAAATAAAGAATCCGGTGCCCGCCATACCCAGCGCAAAAGTGATGGTTGCAATCAGGGATGACTTATGAATATCTTTCTCCACCACGTTTCCCAGGAAAGCTGCCGACATACCCAGGAAAAAGATGGCAAAACTGAAAGCCCACTCCGTAGCCGCCTTGGAAAATCCTATGTAGTCAGCAATCTCCTGACTGAAAATAGACCAGCAGTACACAGTACCGATACTGAAATGCAGGAGCAATGCCGGAATTGCGGCACGCACCCATTTGTTTTGACAGTTCTTCATGTTAATTACCTGTTATCCTTTCGTTATAATAAAGTAGAAAATCGAATGTAACCTTAATAATTTTATTACAAAACCAAGGGAATTTCAAGATACATTCCTTTGCAAGTATTTTACCCGATATCCGGCCGATAATCACGAATAATTTCCAACGCCGGAAGTACATTGCCTTCATAATCAAACAATGCCTGGTTAGCCCATTCGTTACCGCCGGGTCCTTCTTCCTCAATATACTGCAATGCTTCTTTCGTTGCCCATCCTGAGCCCGCCACCGGAAGCCAGGCCGGCTCCCAGTAGAAAAACCCCCTGCCCTTATGTGCCGGCACCTGCTCTATCACCTGTAAAAATGCCTTCATGAACTCACACTGTCCCTCCCTGCTCATGGGGAAAGGCACTTTCTCTACAAGCTCAGGTCTGGTGGCATACCCTTTCCGCTCGTGCGGGCCAAGTTTCTCATAAACCGCATAATCTTCCATCGTAAAGCCCATGGACACCTCAACCACCATAAGCTCCTTTCCGTAACGGACTGCCAGATCATTCATATTGTGTTGCAGATCTTCCAGAGAACCGTGCCAGAAAGGATAATAGGACAGCCCAATGATCTGAAAATCCTCTCCCCGTTCCAGATAATGGTCAAACCAATCCCTGTACATGGCATTGTTCCCTCCGTTATCCAGATGCAGAATAATCGGCATATCCCTATCCACCTCGCGTACACCATGAATACCGGCATTGATAAAACGAGTCAGATTGTCATATGCCGGCTGCTTTCCCAAAGGCCACAACATGCCGTTGGTCAGTTCATTTCCCACCTGAATCAGTGTGGGAAATGCACCCGCTTGCCTCATCGCAAGTAAAGTATCCCTGGTAAAGGTATAAACTGCTTCCTCCAACCGGCCGGCATCCATCCCCCGCCAGGCTTTGGGAACACGCTGTTTACCCGGATCCGCCCAGAAATCACTGTACTGGATATCCAAAAGTACTTCCATGCCGTGGAAAAGCGCCCTGCGCGAAAGTTCAATTGTGGTGGACAGGTCATTACATCCTGCCCCGTATGGTTTCCCCTCCTCTGAATAAGGATCATTCCACAATCTGAGTCTTATCGCATTAAATCCATAGCTTTTGAGAATAACAAAAACATCCTTCTCTATACCATGATCATAAAACCTGCCGCCAAGGCTCTCTACTTCTTTAATAGTGGAAATATCCGCCCCTTTCATATACTGCATGATATGCGTTTCCTTTCAAAGCTTCCTATACATAATACGCTGCACAAATACACTGACTTCTCTTTCCCTGTCCTCAGTCAAAATCAAACTTGGTGAATCTCTTCATGGCATCTTTATAACGGAACCGCACCAGTTCATTCTTTTCAAGCACATCCTCCTCCGTCCCCACATACTGACAGCGGATACAATGGAATTCTTTCCTATCTTTATCATAAAACATATCAATATCCAAGTCTCTCATAAAGCAGGAGGGACATCTGTAATTTAATTTGCCTTTGCCAGATTGAGCCATGTCGCAAATACCTCCTTATCCTTCAAACTGGTGGTGTACCCTAAAGTAAACATGGGTGAGAACGCATACCCCTCTCTTATGTACCCCACCGCATCCTTTTTCCCGCAGCTGATAGATACTCTCGTCTCGATTTCCGGAATCACTGCCACAGTCTCTGTGGCACCCTCTATCTGCTCCTCACGGCACTTATATGCATAATCTATCTTCTTCGTCTCCCTGCCGTCGGTAATGGACAGTTTCACATTGGTCATGTCTTCCGAATACTCTGTAGTGCCATAACATGCCACCATATATTCGTTGATCTCCACTTCCGCAGCCGGATCACTCATTTCCAGTATAGTCCGTTCAATTTTAATGTTGGAGCTTCCCTCCTCAAAATACATCTTCGTCTGTAACTTCACCGTCAGATCCTGAAACACAATATCCACAGGATCCAGTGTCAGGATTCTCGTATTGCCTTCCTGAGAAAAATGCGCTTTTGTTCTGCACAGACACAAATCCACCTCTTCTCCTTTATAGGTAAGTTTTGCACTTCTGACCGTGCCTTCCCCTGCATAGTGTGTAAAATACCCTGCCCGGTACTTTTCCTGAATCAGGAAGGGGTAGGAAGCGTCTGTCACATGCTTGGTACCGATGCCCACCGGCCATTCCAGTTTCGCCGCATAAGGACGAAGGTCCACAATGGCCCCGCCCTGATCCATATTCGCGCAGACTCTCATGTAAGGATCGCAGTACCAGAACAACTGCTTATCCGATCCGTAGAGAATATCCCGCCAAAGAGCACATTCCGGCTCTGTCAGCCTCCTGTGGGCCCGGAAATAATCCGCGAACTCCGCCATGGTCATATCATCCAGCTTACCTTCTTTTTTCAGCTGGCCATAATACGCCATGCCATCCTCATAAGATTTTAAGAGCAATTCATAAGGCGCTTCCCAGCGTCCCATCTTATTCATCCAGCCAGGCCCTACAAACATCATGTTGTAAGCATAACCATTGTTATATTTTGCCAGTGACCGGAACTGATCAATCAGATTATATAGATAAGGATACTCCCAGCTCTTAGAATCATAACACATGCTACGTAATACATTCTGCGGGTGGGTGCCGAAATTCGACCCATTGCCGTCATAGCAGGCAATCAGATCCCTGGACAGATGCGGGATTGCCACAATCCCACTGTCCTCTGCCTCGTTGGCCGCCGGTGCATGAACATTCTGCTTACTGGGAATCCAGGGAGCCCAGGGACCGCCATCCATAAACGTATACCAGGAGTTATTGCAGGTATGATACGCTTTGGGTCCTTCCTCCCAACAGGTAGCCACAGCACATTTGACCATGGGATACTTTTCTTTAATATAATTTACCAGATCCGCATCCATATAATAAGAACCTGTGGACTCCGGATAGAAACCAAACCGGTCACGGAACTTGCCGAAAACATCATCCACGATCGACTTCTTATCCTCAATGGAAAACATCCAGATACAGAAATCCTTCGTTTTATACTTCTCGCGGAATTCCTCACAGGGAAGCCCCAATAAAGACAGCGCAATCTCATCCCCATATTTCTCATGATCTTCTTTGGCAATAGCTACAGCCTCATCATTAAATAAGGAAGCGTAAGTCATCTGAATAGTCGTCTTAAGGCCATTCTTATGCGCAATTGCCTGCTGTGTCTTAAAGATATCCAGGGATTCTGTCAAAAGTTCCTTTCTTCCGATATCTTCTTCTTTGCCATGTCCGGTCACCTTCTCCGCATATTCAGGTACCATTTCCGGACGATGGATGATGTTGACAATAAATTTATCCATACTGCCGCCCTCCTATTTCTTCTTATTTTAATATTGTTCTGTTTTCTCTCTGACTTTATAACTCGATAATCCTTGTCATTCTACGATTTGTTTAGTAACTTTTACCTTGCGCAATCGGTTGTTCACTCTCAAATAATAACAAAATGCACAGATTATGTCAATTTATTTTTGAGAAAAAATAGAGCCCCTGCTGTGTAGCAAGAACTCTGATACCTCTATAAAAACTCTTCTCATCTAATGATTGTAGAACGAACAGAAAGAGCGTATAGTAATATATAAAGATTACAAAAAAGGAGACAGTATGAAAATTACAATCATAGACGGCCAGGGTGGCCGAATTGGAAAATCAGTTATTGAACAGATTAAGAAAAAGCACCCGGAACTGGAACTATATGCCGTTGGCACGAACAGCATCGCCACTTCCGCTATGTTGAAAGCCGGGGCTGATTACGGTGCTACCGGGAACAATGCGTTGATCGTCAATGCAGCAGACTCCGATCTGATTGTGGGGCCTATAGGTATTGTGTTCGCCAATGCGCTTCTTGGTGAGATCACACCCGCTGTCTCCACTGCTATTGGAGCAAGTAAGGCTTTTAAAATCCTGATTCCGGTGAATCGCTGCAACCATTTTGTGGCAGGATGCAAAGAAGCTTCCATGGGAGACTACATCCGTATCGCCATAGAAAAAATAGAGTCCATGCTGTAAGGCACGGACTCTTATTCTGTTTGATTCCCGATAATCATTTACTGCCATTCTCCATGATACTTTCCTGTATCATAAACTGCTCAACAGATTCTGCGCTGGCCGCTGACAAGAGCCAGTGCCTTAAGATTTCCTCGTCTTTCTGCTCTTCAATCTTCTGTATCAGACTCGCTGGTAATTTTTCTCCTCTACCTGTATGTTCCAGCAAGTGAATGATAGATTCTGCTTTTCCAATCGCTATCCCTTCATCCCTGACATACTCATCCTCTGCCCAGCGATCCCTCTTCGCTCTCCAGTAGCCATCATAAAACCATCGTATCGTCCGTATCAGTCCCATATGCCTTACCACCTCTGCCACATCTCTCATCCTCCCATCCTGTTGCGCAATCCGGTCCACTTCCTCCTGGCTGGTCGCGTTAAACAGCCTTATCCAGTTATCTATTCTGTCTCCGTGCAGTTTCTTTCCCAGTTCGATGATATGTACTTCCCACAGGTCCGTAAGCTCTTCTCCCTCTTTATTCCGCAGACGATAAATATTGTGGTATTCCTCTGTGTCCGGAAGTAACTTAAAATCCAGGAGACTGATGCTGATACACCGGTGAAGTCTGCTGTAGTTCTCCCCGATTATCAGTTCATCTGTATACATCCTCCCCAAATAGTACAGGTTCCTTTTCGTCCAATGTTTCTGGGTGTGTACCTGCATCTCAATGCCAATCCGGGTATCATCATTTAATACCAGCAGCACATCCAGTATCCCCTGCTTTTGTCTGTGGAACAGCTTCCGCAGAAAGGGGTTCGCCATCCGCACCGACCTGATCTGTTCCAGCGGAATCCCCAGCACATCACTCAAAAACTGTTTCCTGACCTTCTCATGGGCAAACAGTTCTTTGAAAGCGTAGTCTGCCTTTAATGAGATCTTCTCCATGTCTCCTCCTGTTCCGCAGGAGAAAACATTATGGACAGGTTTCTGTCAGCCTGAAACCTCCTTCATCAGAATCTCCTGCTTTTAAATGTAGTTGGTTTGATTTAAAAGCATAGATTTTCTGAAAGGTTAGAATGTTTGATTTGACACATTATTTTTATCTAGAAATTGTTATGCTTTGAGAACCATTATAAAGAAAGTAAGAATGAATGTCAAGTATATTTTCTGTCATTTCGTCGATTCCCGCATACGTACATCATATCCCAATAATGTCCTCCCTGGCACTTCCTCCCCGTCCAACATCTGCAAAAGCAGTTCACAGGCTTTCTGGCCCAGCTCTTCCACATCAAATCGTATGGATGTAACCGCCGGAATCCGGTTGGCCAGCATGGAACTGTCATAGAAAGATACTACCTGCACCTGATCCGGCACTGCAATCCGCCTCTGCTGTAAAGTATTCAACACACAGCCGCACAGATAATCGTCCATGCACACAATACACTCCACTTTCTCTGCCAGGAGTTTCTCCACAATCTCATCCACCTTACGGCTGTCATCAACATTTAAAAACACCTGTCTTGTACTATGCCAGGCAGTCTTCCCGGCAAAAGCATCCTCAAATCCGCGCAGTCTGTTCCTGGTAACAATATAATCCTCGTTGCCGCCTATTAATGCAAACTTCCCGATTCCTCTGCCAAGCAGACTGTCTGTCAATTCCCTACAGGCACTGCGATGGTCATTATCAATCTGTATCACCTGCGTGTCATCAGTACTGCCAATGGTCACAAAAGGTACGCCGCTTGCTTTCAGATACTGCATGGGCGCGTCTTCCGCCAGTGTTCTTGTAAGAACTGCACCGTCTATCTTACGGTTTGTCACCACCCGCTCCAACTGGGTAATCTGTCCGGCTGTCACCATGGAGATCAGTACATCATATCCTCTTGCGGAGGCCACTCTGCTGATTCCCAGCATACATTTCTGAAAAAATGGCAGTTCCACAATATTATAATCCCCCGGCAGCACCATGCCCAGATTAAAGGTCTTATTCTGTGCCAGTCCTTTGGCAACCACATTCGGGCTGTAATGACGTTCTTCTATATACTCCAGTACTCTTTTGCGTGTCTGTTCCCCGATTCTTCCTTTGCCGGAAATAGCTCTTGATACGGTGGTCTTGGACACTCCCAGCTCCTGTGCGATATCTCCTATTGTCAGATTTCTCTCTTCCATAATTTCCCTGCCTGTTTCACATTTTATCTACGTTTTATTCTCTACATTCACTTCACGCTTTTTATCCATTTTCTCCTTTATATCCGATTAACCCTTTACGAAATCCTGGGAATATGATACAATGACCGCAAAGATTGCGCAATCGGTTGCACACTAATAGATTACCAGATATTACGCAGTTGCGCAAGCCACATATCCAAGAAAGGATACACTCTCATGAAAATGAAACAGCTTTTGTTTGGCGCCGCCTACTATGATGAATACCTTCCTTATGACAGGATGGAAAAAGATATGGAAATGATGAAAAAGGCAGGGATGAATGTGATCCGCATTGCGGAATCCACCTGGAGCACCTGGGAACCTCAGGAAGGGGTATTTGATTTTACACACCTGCACAGAATGTTATCATGCTCTCTGAAACATGATATTCAGGTCATCGTGGGCACTCCCACCTATGCCATTCCCACATGGCTTGCGCGCAAATGTCCGGATATCATCACCCAAACCCACGCAGGGCCCGGGCGTTATGGCCACAGGCAGAACATGGACATTGCCCATCCCGTCTACCTGAAGCATGCTGAAATCATCATCCGTAAACTGATGGAAGAAGTGTCATCCTATGACCATGTGATCGGTTTTCAGCTGGACAATGAGACCAAATCCTACGACACCTGCTCTTCCTATGCTCAGGAAAAGTTTATCGCCTACGTACGTGAGCTTTTCCATGATGATCTGGAAGCACTCAACCAGGCCTGGGGACTGGATTACTGGAGCAACCGCATCAATGCCTGGGAGGATTTCCCGGATGTGCGGGGCACTATCAACGGCAGTCTGGGCGCTGAATACCAGAAATTCCAGAGAAAACTGGTGACGGATTTTCTGGCCTGGCAGAGTGCCATCGTAACAGAATATAAGAAACCGGAACAGTTCATCACCCACAACTTCGACTATGACTGGCGCAGCTATTCCTTCGGTATGCAGCCGGAAGTAAATCAGTGGGACGCCGCAAAGGCTCTCACGGTGGCAGGCTGTGACATCTATCATCCATCAGCCCAGGATTTGACCGGCAAAGAAATCTCCTTCGGCGGCGCCATCTCCCGCTCTTTGAAAAAGGATAACTATTTCATCCTGGAAACGGAAGCCCAGGGCAATCACGGCTGGCTCCACTATCCGGGACAGCTCCGCCTACAGGCTTTCAGCCACCTTGCCTGCGGCGCGAACGCCGTCATGTACTGGCACTGGCACTCCATTCACAACGCCATAGAATCCTACTGGAAAGGCGTCTTAAGCCACAACCTGCGGGAAAATGCCACTTATCGGGAGGCATGTACCATCGGTGCGGATTTTAAAAAGTATGGAAGTCATCTTGTCAACCTTAAGAAAAACTGTTCCGCCGCTATCCTTCTGGACAATGTGTCCCTGACGGCCCTTCAGTGGTTTGTGATCCATGAAAAGGTAACTTACAATGATGTTTTTCGTTTATTCTATGACGCCTTATACGAGCTGAACATCGAGTGTGATATTCTCTCTGTGGATGATGTCAACTTATTTGGTCAATATAAAATCCTGGTGACTCCTGCGCTCTACAGTGTTTCTGACAGCCTTGTCGAACATTTAAAGCGCTATGTGGCAGAAGGCGGTGTCCTGTTATCTTCCTTTAAAACGGCAGTTGCCGACAGGATGTTGAAAATTTACCACGATGACCAGCCTCACGGGCTGACAGAAGTATTCGGGATGACTTACGATCAGTTTACTGACGCAGTCAATGTTGACTTGAAAGATTTGGATTTTCCGCTGACAGATGAGACTGAGAAAACCACCGTCCATCATTGGATGGAACTACTCCTTCCCGATACGGCACAGACTCTCGCCAGGTACAATCACCCCCACTGGAGCACCTATGCCGCCATCACCGGCAATCATTACGGGCAGGGATACGCCGTGTATCTTGGCTGTCATATCGACTCCGGCCTTCTGAAAGACCTACTGCGCTTTGTCTGCACCAGGGCAGGCGTGACACTGCCCCGGGAACAATACCCTGTTATCCTCAAACGGGGGATGAATGACCTGGACCGAGAGATTATTTACTATTTCAATTATGGGGAAGAAGCACAGACCATCACCTATCATGGCGCGGATGCCAGAATCTTATTAAGAGGATGCTCCAGCTCAGATGACAATGCCGTCCCTGCTTTCAATTCCTCAGAAATCATACAGGAAGGAGACAGTTTACCATTATCATGCTGGGATTTCGTAATACTAGAAACTATGTAAATCCGGTCTTCTTCCTGTCAGTTCATACAGCTTTTCAAGACGTTCCGGGCTCAATAACCTGGGCCCGCCCAGCTGTGTTGTCCGATAAAGAAGCTCTGCATAGAACTCCACAGACTCCATTTTCATATAAGCGGAAACCAGGTCGCCTGCCCAGGTGAGAGCTCCATGACTCTCCAGAAGAACCGCCTCATATTCCGCCAGATACGGCTCAATGGAGTCCGGAATTTCTACCGTGGAAGGCGTCCCATAAGGGGCCAGCGGCACCTTGCCGAAGTTCACGATTACCTCCGGCATAATGGGTTCTTCCAGCCCCCTGCCCATAACAGCAAAGCTGGTGGCAAAGATAGGATGTGCATGGACTACAGCACCCACATCCGGCCGTCTCTGGTATACCCGCAGGTGCATCCTGATCTCAGAAGAAGGTTTCAGTCCTTCACTTTCCCCAATCACGTTACCCGACAGGTCTACTTTACACATTTGCTCCGGTTTCATAAATCCCTTGGATACGCCTGTGGGAGTACACAAAATCTCGTTCTCCCCCAGGCGTACCGATATATTACCGTCATTGGCCGCTACCATACGGCGCTCATACATTCTTCTTCCAATCTCACAGATCAGTTGTCTGCTCTCAACTTCGCTTGGCATGTGATACTCCTTTTCCTACACATAATATTATTCCGATATCTGTTCATGCATCTGTCTTTTGTACGTTGTTTTCAGATATCCAGAGTATAACACATGCGTTTGGAGCCGGCAATGTGTATCTGCTTAATCGAATCTTGTAAGTCGGTACTGTTCAATATAATCATGTATCAATGATTCCGCATAACCATGCGCTGTTGCATATCCACACTCCTGTAAATGCCTCGCCGCAAGAATATAATCGGAACAGCCAATTACAGGGGCATAACGTAATGTCCTACCGCCATCGGTGCTTCTCCTGGCTATGTAATCATTGTGATCCAATATGGATTGCTCCCAGCTGTCATACGCGCGCCACTTCGTTTGTTCCACTGTATAATAACTGCCATCCGGCCTTTGTTCCGTGGCTGCCTTTAAATAAATCCTTCCATTCCATCCATTCTCTTTGATTCCAAATAAAGCTTTGGCATTTCTCGCAAGCTCAGAAGTTCCCCATGCAGATTCCTTGATTGCCTGTGCAACCACCACCGATGGAAGAATTATTTTTCGCTCCCGCCAATCTCTGGATGCAATCCCTCCCACATAATCCATAAACCCCTCTTTTGTGTCTGCTATCTCTTCCTTTCCTTCAACCACCGTTTCACTTAGCGCCTCAAAAACGGCATGTGAGATTGCTTTTTCTGCTCCCACCTGATGGTATATTGCCACATCAAGGTCATTATCACAGAAACACACTTCAATTAATATAGCTCTTGCCTTTGTCTTACGAATCACATACAAGCCGCTGCCATCTTTTACGCCGCGATTTAAGAATCCCAGTTTTTCGATATGAGAACAGATTGCAAGCGCATCAGCATGTTTTCTTCCCTGGTATGTATAAACCTCAACTCCCTGTGCTCTGTGTCCGCCCGACGCATTAAAGTGTATACTGATAAACAATTCCACACCTGATTGATTGGCAATCTGAATGGTCTTTTGAAGATATGCCTCCTGTGACACTGCCCTGTCCACCGTACAATTTATCACTTTCACCCCGGCGTCCATAAGTTTTTTCATCAACAGTTCACCCACAAGCCTTGTATGTTCAGACTCTTTAAACAGACCTACTGCTCCACTGCCCGCTCCTTCTATGGTATGTCCACAGTTTATCCCAATTATCATGTGATTTTCTCCTTATTTTCCCTGTAATTCCGGCAATCCTGCCAAGGATGTCAGAATTGAAAGCAGTCCTGCCAAAATCACTGTTGAAATTAATCTAACCCATTCCACATCATCCAATAATACAGATGACCCAATCGCTGCTATCGCCGTCTGTGCCATAGTTTTGACAGCTCTGATACCAGCTGCTGCCACCCAGTGTTTCACCATCTTTGCCTGTTTACTCATACATAACACACCTCATTTCTTCTGATCATTAAAATACTTTTATCAAGTTTCTATGCCCTTTATATTTTTTAGCTTATTTAGGGATCTTTTCTTCAATTGATTCACTGTCTGTCTGGACTTATGACATATTCTCGCAATCTCCGCCGTTGTGTAGCCTTTTACACAAACCAAATACACAATCTTCTTTTCTTTGGCATTTAACATCCTGTCAATTCCAAGTTCTGTGAAAACATCTCCCTCGTCCTGCTTTGCCATCTTAACCTCGATATAATATCTTTGTTCCTGTGTTAAATCCGAAAACGTCACTTCCTGTTTTTTTACAAGAATCTTCCGGATTTTTTTATTGTAAAAATTTGAAACAGAGACCTTGATATACGCAGCAATGCCCTGATCATTCTGCATATTTATCTTTTGAAGATTCATTTTCCTGATCAATTCAAGAAAGAATAAAACACAATCTTCATAGGCATCATCATACTTTAGTTTTCTTGCATACATTTTGAGCAGTGGTTGAAATCTGTTGATCAGCTCCATCATCGCTTCCTGGTTACCTTGCTGTGCTTTTACCAGTAAATTATAAATCATAACGAATTCCTCCTTTAATACTAAAAGAGGAGTTCTTAGTTAAAAAGTAAACGCATATTATTAATTATTTAGTATATTTGGAGATTTTTATTGATTGCATAGAAGAAAGTTACTAATTTCCACATAAAAACCCCGATACAGAGTATGTTCGTTACATTAATCCATACTCCATATCGGGATTGCCTTTCACAAAACAATATTCAGTTTGACTGCTCCCCATATCCCAAAATGAACTTTTGGAAAGTTATCATCTGTGTTATTTTTAAAACAATTCCGAGTGTGTGCCAACCCGATAAATCATCAATACTAAAACGTTATCCATCATCTCATATACCAGTAACCAATCCGGCTCCACATGACATTCCCTACATCCGTTATAATCCCCGCTCAAATTATGATCACGATATTTCGGATCCAGTTTTTTACCCTCTGCAATGGTACTGATAACCTCGAAAAGCTTATTAATATCTTTCCCCTGCTTTTTCGCCAATTTTAAATCCCGCTTAAACTGGTTAGTGAATTTAACTTCATATTTCATCCAGAGCCTCCTTTAAATCACTGAGGCTCTTATATCCTTTTACATTCGGATCAGTAGCAATTCGCCTTCCTTCCGCTATCGCCGCCATTGTTATTTCATTTGGCGTATTCAATTTTAAAGAAAATGGAATACCATTTTCCCGAATTGTCTGCCTTAAGAACATATTTACCGCCGTAGTCATATTCAGGCCAAGTTCTGTAAAGATATTCTCTGCTGCTTCTTTCACCGCTTTGTCCGTTCGTATATTCAAATTCGTTATCGTTGCCATATTATATATACCTCCTTTTACATGTAATACCAAAACACATTATCATTCTCAATCTTACTAACATAAAAGCAGTTTGCATAGTATATTGTCTTTTGTTTATTATATGCAAACTGCTTTATACTGTCAATATATTATGTTCATACCAAACGAGTTTTTGTTGAATGGGCACTACATCTGGCATGTCAAACAATCCTACTTCACTTGCTATATCATCCTCATCACTAAGTCCGCTTATTATTATCATACTGAATTACTTCCTCATTTTATAGATTGCTTCCATAATAAATTCATTAATATTCACTTCTTTATCAAGAACATCATCGAAAGAATATATCGTTTCTTCACTCTCAATATCAAGGATTTGAATATATAATCTATTTGATTTAAATAATGTAATTCTTGCAAATGCAGTTTCATTAATCAAATCTACCTGTTCCGCCTCCTCTGTGAACTCAAGTTCTGATGATTTTATTTCATCTATAAAAATATTCTGTTCAAGTAACCTGTCTCTATTTGCATAAATAAAATCCGTCAACTTAGTAATCATACTATTTTCTCTTATCCACAAAGAATATTATTCTTTCAATTTACTTCATATCTAGTTGGCATAATTCCACCAGAATTTCTCTATTAATTGCAGGTATTCACCTGTTGAAACCCATAATGGACTTTTTCTTATTTCATACATCTTTAAATATGCCTGTCTATAATCTTCCTGCCTTATAAGCATTTCAATTTCTTCCACATCTTGCAATAAAGCTGATGGTAATTCTGTTCTTAATAATCTAATGATCTTTTGTTTTAAATCATCCATCCCTACCTCAATTTAAAAACATAAATTTTATTCATCATCATGCAAACCATATTTTAATAACGCATCATAAAAATCCATTTCTAATTCATGCAATATATTTTCACCATGAGAATACAAAGAAATTATACTTTGACATATTCCTTCTTTTATTTCTACCCCAAGGTAATCCCCAGTCTCAAAATCAACAATGGGCAAAAAAAATCTTTTTATAACCCATTCTCTTGCAACATAGTCTTTAATATAGAACATCCCATTACAATCACAAGAATATATTATAATAAAACCAAAATATCCTCCTCCATATTGATTTACAAAATCTTTATAAAATTCTGGTAAAGTTATATTATAATACTCTTCAACATCTTTAATCATTTTATAATCTGCCCTGGCATCTGACTCTAAGGCAAATATTTTAGGATTTTTCTGGAATATCTCATTAACTTTATTTTGAAAAATACGTTTATCCATTCTCATCCTCATCTCAGACGGTACCCCTTGATTATACAGTAATCCTTAGAATATTAAACTAATAAGCAAAATAATATGTAACCAAATATAATTATATATAATCTTTCATAATCTCACATATTTTTTTAATTTCCCTATATAAACTTTCATTTAAGTATTTTCTCACCTCCTTGTTTTCATCATATATAATGAAATCACTTAAGCCTCTTCCAGACACAAACAGGCGTCTATAACTTTCAATAAGATACTGCTTTTTTTCATCCTTATCTTCCTTTGAATCAATGCATTTCACCTGACCCATAATTATGTTCAATATTCCATTATATTGCCCATAACCATATCTTTGTACCAGCTTTCCTATCTCAATATATGATATACGTAATTGCTTTAGCTCCTCATCCTCAAACATTTATACTTCTCCTATTTTAAAATGGGCATCACTTTCCTTATTAAAGATTTTGTAGTTATTCTTATTCCCTATTTCATCAAGTTTTCTTATTTAAAGGCGATATATTCATATCCGCTCCCAATGGTCGCCAGCTTTCCCCCTCTACCAGCTTTTCAATCTCTTCCTCTCCTTTGAGACATAGTTCAATATTTTCTAATATCATATCCTTCTGAAGTAAAAATATATCTTCTCGATCAATAGGTTCTTCAATTAATACATAGTTCTCATAATCAACTATTTCTAATGAGGCAACATTCCTCTTTCCAGCAAAAAAATATATATGGGAAATGTCGTCCTTTTCATCAATATTATAATTATTGCCTTTAATATAATCCCAAAATGCAATATTAGTCACATCTATCTCATATGCGCAGACATCTAATGTTTTATCAGGTTTTTCCAACTCATTAACCGTGCAATATGAAGAAAATTTTTTACATATAATATCATAGGACATGTGCGAATATACAATAACTTTATTACATTGTATTTTACACCAATCTATATAGTATTCCCATTGGACTGTGGAAAATTCGCCCCTGTCATTATACTGTCCAATACACAAAATTATCAGTTTCTTTTTAAGTTCCACTGTCTCTACTTCCTGCTTTGAAATTATAATATCTAAAACATAATCCATCTTCTTTCCTCTTTCAAATATGATTGAATCCGGACGCAGAAACAGGGATAATATCTACGTCGCCACACTCTCGTTCCTCAAAAAGCATAGCGCTCACTAAGTTCGTGTGGAACCTCACTAAGTGCCGATGCTTTTTAAGGGGCTCCTTAAAATTTTATCCCTGTTTTGCTGGGTACCTGTGATTGCATATAAAATATCACAAAATCAGAGGTATTCTACAACTATTAATAGATTGTCACTACCTATAATGGCTTATGGCATCAATTCCATCACTACTAAAAATTCTTATAATTATACATTTTCATAGTAATGTGTTATTGCCACTAATTGTTCCCCTGCAACTTTTGCTAAAGGCATTAATAGTTCATCCAATTTCTTAATATCCACTTCACCCACTTTTGCCTTATTTAACATACTCATTGCTTCTGGCATGTCAAACAATGCAGCTTCACTTGCTATATCATCCTCATCAATAAGTCGCAAAAATAATTCTGATAACCCCATCCTCCCTTCCTGAAACATAAGATAATAATATCCTATTACTACATCAGGCTCCCAATAAAGTGTTTCTTTACTAAATACTTCAGTAATTTTTTTATGTGCAATTGCCAAACATAATTCTTCCTTGCTTTGTGCAAATGCAACATCAAAGACCCAATCTTCCAATTCATCATGATTCATAATCAATTGATCTGCCCACGATTGCCACTGTTCTTCTTTCCAATATCCACTTACTACAATTGTATGTAAATAATTTACTATTGTCATATACAACCCCTTTTCACCAAGTTCTCCAAGGTGTCTCTGGATGCAATCCTGGTATTCCACCACCATGTGCTTGTGAATCTAAAGGTAAATTAGAATGATAATGTGGATTAGTATGTGATGGTATTTCAGGTGTCCCATGATCAGTAAAATCATTGATTCCTATTTTTCTTCCAAACCGATCAAAAATAGTTTCCCTAAAATAAATTTCACCGTTTCTACCATATTTTACATCCATAATACTTCTTGTTCCAGGATTTGTTTGTAGACGCTGCCTTGTATTTATGGTGTTCTTTTCTCCTATAATTATTTCTCTCTTTTTCCCATTTACAATAACGTTTTCATAACTACCAGCGCCCTGTTTCCAGTAGGCATCATATCTCGCCGCCTCTTCTGATAACATCATGTCCCTAAAACAAGTATTTCTTCTACTCCTACGCCCAACAACACTCCCTCGCAGCGCCTCCACAGCCTTCCCGGCTC
>ERZ779621.52-NODE-52-length-95123-cov-11.407656_pt1 | contig 95123 bp, 92 predicted proteins | sample MGYA00514215_ERZ779621 | MGnify/ENA primary metagenome ERZ779621 (study PRJEB29562, sample SAMEA4376715) | mouse gut metagenome | isolation source: Cecum | study: EMG produced TPA metagenomics assembly of the A DSS colitis mouse model was used to assess the...
GTGTTGTGTGCCGCTATTGGAGCGGGCTTTGTTCTTCGTAGTTTCTCCCATAAGATTGCAAGAGCGGATAAATTAGAAGAATTGGATGAGCGCAACCAACTTATTGCCTTGAAATCCAATAGCAAGACCAGCCAAATTGCACAACTTGGCAGCGGCATCCTTACGGTAGCTTTTATAGGACTGGGAGGTGGTTCCGGCAACAAAGACTTTATTGCGATAGGTGCCGGCGCTGCAGTTTGTTTCACCATATCTTTATTTGCTGAAATGTTCACAAAAATTTACTATGAAAAGCACAGTTAAAGCGGGTCCCGGATTTCCTATCCGGGACCCGCTCGATGCTTCTCTGACACCTATGCCGCCAAATCCTCAACCAGCGGTTCCGCAACCGCCAGCAGCAACCGGTAGGCCATGGTCCACATCTCGCCCCGGGTGATAGGCTGCTGAGGCCGGAAGGTTCCATCGGCGTAGCCGCTGACCACCTCCAGCTCCGCCAAGGCTGCCACCAGTCCGTCGCCGGTGTCCGGGAAGGGAGTGCCGCCGGCCTCCTCCACTCCGAAGGCCTCCGCCAGCAGACGGGCCAGTTCCAGCCGGGTGATGGCCGCCCCGCCGTTTTCCGAGGTGGGAGCTGTCCGGTCCATCCCCTCCAGCAGACCGGCGGTGTCATCCCATGTGGCGGTGTCAAAGGGATGGAGACAGCCGTCCCCGTCCTTCTCCAATACTCCTGCGGCGTACAGCGCATAAGCGGCTTCGGCAAACCACTCGATCCCAATGATGTCCGCAGGCGGTATGGCCTCCAGGCGGGTATCCACCTCCAGCACATCGCGCATGGTTCCGGCCAGATGCTCCAGATATGCCGGGGAGAGGGGAGTGTCCATACCGAGCATCTCGAAGCCGGCCTGGAAGCCTACGTCTGTGTCCAGGGCGGCAAAGGTCAGGTACTCATCCACCGCGGCGAAATAGTCGTCCTGAGCGTCCAGCCAGAAGGAGAAGGCTCCGGCGGCGGAAACCGCGTAGCTGATATAATAAAAGGGCTGCGTGAAGAGGTGGTTTACGTCCACCCAGCCATAGAGTTCCTCCCGGGGATCATCCGGGTCCGCCATGCCGTACTCGCCGCAGAGCTGGCGGTATTTCCGGTTGATCTGCTCCAGGGTCACGTCCCCGCTCTCGTAGACAAACTGCTCCAGCTCGTCATGGAGACAGCCGTCGGCGATATTGGACAAAAGGAATACCAGCTCATACAGGATTACCTCATCGCTGCCTTCTCCGAATATTTCCGGGTAGAAGTGGGAAAACAGCAGCTCAAGCCCTTGGGAATGGACTTCGCTGGTATCGGGACCGTCTGACGTAAGCCAGCCGCAGGGGTGCCAGTAAAAGTGGTTATAGTGCCCGAACTCATGGACCGTGGTGCAGAAATCGTAGATCCCGCTGCCCGGAGTGCTGCCTGGATTCCCGAAATAGAAGGGTGCGCCGTAGGAGGGAAGAATCGTGGTGAAGATCATATTGCCCTTGGTCCTGCTGCGGGCTGTGTCGTAAAGCCCTTGTTCCCGCATATAGGCGAAAGCCTCGGCCATCTCGCTGGAGAGCTGCCCCAGATACGGCTCGATAAGATCCAGAGCGGCGCTGCCGCCGTAGTCCGCATAGGCGGTCCCATGGGCGGGCTCGCTGCGGTATAGTGTGTACAGGTCCTCGTACAGAGGTACAATGTACGATTTGACCGCCCCATAGAAATCATGAAGGTCCTCCGGGGCGTAGTCCCGCCAGTGGACGGCCTCGTAGCAGTAGGCGGCATAATCCTCGTACCCGGCAAGCTGCGCCAGCTCCCGGCGCAGCTCCGCCAGTTCCAGATAGATTTCTCCTAACGCCTGATTCCTGGCCTGTGCCAGGGCGGTGCGCAGGCTGGCGTAGGCTTCCGCATTGAGTTCCCCGGAGAGCAGGGCGGCGCTGATATCCTCCTGACGCCACGTCCGGCCCTGGCAGTCCACGGAAATCCGGGCGTAGGCACTCAGGTATTGGCTGGTCAGCTCCGCCTCCCGGCTGACCAGATCCCGCTCCGTATCGCTCAGGGATTCGTACTCCAGAAAGGCGGTAACCTCCTCATCGCTGAACTGATCCCGGAGGAAGCCGCCGCAAGGGGAGACCAGTACATCCTGGAGAAGAAGGAGATACGCGTCCTGCATATCCGTACACAGCAGCGTGGCATAGGTTACCTCCTCCGCCAGCGCCTGATCGCCGGTATCCTGATAACTGCGGATCATGGCCAGGGTCAGCATGGTGACGGCCAGATCCATCCGGTCCGACAGAGCGCCGTACCGCCGCCGGACAGCCTCCTCGTTGGACGGTTCCTTCAGCAGGGCGCGGATGGCGTTTGTTTCCTCCAGGAATGGTTCCAGTTCCAGATGTTCGTATGACATTTCCTCATACCGGAGGCTGCTGTGGGGCTGTTTGGTGAAAAAGTCCGTTTCCCGGACCCCGGCCTCCTCCGCCAGGGCCGCCGGGGCGGCGGACAGCGCCAGAAGCGCCGCCAGCAGCAGAGAAATAATCCGGTTTTTTATCATGGCGTGACAGTCCTTTCTTGGCCAGATGGTCCTATTTTAGGAAGATATCGCCTAATTATACAATGAGAGAGCGGTTCGCCGCAAGAGGGACACCGCTTCTTTTTTCAGAATCCGTTGAAAAACACCACCCACATCTGTTATACTGGAAAAAATGACCGCAGGGGAGGATTGATTATGCTGCGAATCTGGATGGGACGGGCCAACACCGGAAAATCCCGCCGGGTGCTGGAGGAGATCAGGGACAACGGGCGGGAGGCGATGCTGCTGGTGCCGGAACACGCCTCCCACGGCTCAGAGCTGGACCTGTGCCAGGTGTGCGGCCCTGCTGCGTCCCGGTACGCGGAGGTGCTGAGCTTCCGGCAGCTGGCCAGCCGGGTGCTGGAGCGCACCGGCCATCTGGCGGACGGAGCCCTGGACGCGGGGGGGAAGCTGCTGCTCATGCAGCTGGCCCTGCGGGAGGCGTCCTCCCAGCTGACGGTATACGCCCGGCCCTCCCGGCGGGCGCCCTTTCTTCAGGAGCTGGTGGCCCTGTGCAGTGAACTCACCGCCTGCCGGGTGCGCCCGGAGGATCTGGGGGAGGCTGCGCCCCTGCTGGATGGCATGAGCGGGGAGAAAGCCCGGGATGTGGCCTTGATCTATGCCGCCTACCTCTCCCGGCTCCACCGGGATGGGGAGGACCGCAGGGACCGGATGGAGCAGCTTCTGGACCATCTGGAGGAGTCCGGCTACGCCGCCGGAAAGGACGTATACCTGGACGGCTTCACCTATTTTACTGCCCAGGAGCTGAAGCTGATTGAGATTTTGCTGCGCACAGCCCGATCAGTGACGGTGACGCTGCTGGGAGACGGGAGCGGATGGGAGATTTTCCGGCAGAGCTTCCTGGCGCGGGAGCGGCTGGAGCGGCTGGCGGCCGGATGCGGAGTTCCCTGCGAAACGGAGACCATGCCTGCCGCCGAACCGGAAACTGCCCTGGAGCATCTGGCAGAGTGCTTTTTCGGTCCCATCAGGCCCTGGCGGGGGGACTGCTCCGGAGTGGAGCTGGTGAAAGCGGAGAGTATGTTCACCGAGGTGGAGTATGTGGCTGCAAAGATTCTGGAGCTGGTGCGGAGCGGGCGGTGCCGCTTTCGGGATATCGCCGTGGCGGCACGGAACCTGGACGATTACGCCGCTACCATCGAAAATGTTTTCGAACGCTACGGCGTACCAGTCTATCTCAGCCGCCGCAGCGACGTGCTGGAGAAGCCGGTGCTGAGCCTGCTGGCCGGTGCGCTGGACGCGGTAACGGGGGGCTATGAGTACGAGGACATGTTCCGGTGGCTGAAGACCGGACTCTCCGGCATCACCGACGGGGAGTGCGACAGGCTGGAGAATTACGTCATCGCCTGGGATATTCACGGCTCCATGTGGATCCGGGACGAGGACTGGACTGCCAACCCGGACGGCTGGCGCGAGTCCTTCACCCCCGCCCAGGAGGCGGCGCTGGCGGAGATCAACGCCATTCGCCGCCGGGTAAGCGGACCTCTGGGCCGTCTGGCCCGTGGCCTGAAGGACCACGAGGGGGCGTCGGAGAAGCTGCGGGTGCTGTGGGACTTTCTGGAGGAGCTGGGTCTGGCCCGGCAGCTGGAGGAGCGCACCGCCGCCATGGAAGCGCTGGGGGAGCTGCAGCGGGCCAGAGAGTACGGCCAGCTGTGGGAGCTGCTGTGCGGCGTAATGGACCAGTTTGCGGATATTTTAGGGGACATGCCTATGGATGGGGAGGAGTTTGCCCGGCTTTTGAAGCTGGTGCTGACCCAGTACGATGTGGGCACCATCCCGGTTTCCCTGGATCAGGTCCAGGCCAGCCAGATTACCCGCAACGACCGGCACCGGATCAAGGTGCTGTTCCTTATGGGGGCAAACGACCACGTGCTGCCCGCTGTCCAGACGGGAACGGGGCTCTTTACCCGGGAGGACAGGGAACGCCTGCTGGAGATGGGCATCGAGCTGGCCCCCAGCGGCATGGATATCTTCCATATTGAGCTGCAAAACCTATACGCTGCCCTGGCTCAGCCCAAATCGGGGCTGTGGATCAGCTGGCCGGCGGCGGAACTATCCGGCGCGCCTCTGCGCCCTTCCTTTGTGGTGGGGCGGGCTCGGGCGCTGCTGCCCGGGGTGGAGGAAACTGCTGGATTTTCTCCTGGGGACTGCCGTCTCACCGCGCCCCTGCCCGCCCTGGAATTGGCGGGGGGAGAGCGGGGCGGCGCGTTGTGGCGCTACTTTGCCGGGGACGAGCGGTACCGGGCGTCCCTGGACGCTATGGAACGGGCTGCCGGGATGACCCGAGGGCGGCTGTCGCCGGATGCGGTAGATGTCCTCTATGGGCGAAGCTGCCGCATGTCCGCCAGCCGTCTGGACAAAATCAGCTCCTGCCATTTCGCCTACTTCATGGAGTATGGCCTGCGGGCCCGGGAGCGGGCTCCGGCGGGATTTGATGCCTCTCAGGTGGGGGCTTTCCTGCACTTTGTTTTGGAGCAGGTGACCCGCCGGGCCATGGACCGGGGAGGCTTCGCCAGACTGGAGCCAGGGGAGCTGGCCCGGATCACAGGAGAGGCGGTGGACCGGTATATAGCGGAGGTCCTGCCGGACTTTGACAAGCGGGACGAGCGCTTCAAATATCTCTTCCGCCGCCTGCGCAAGACGGTGGGAACCATTGTGGACAACGTAGCCGACGAGCTGGCCCACTCCGATTTCGTGCCCATGGCTTTCGAGCTGGGCTTCGGTGAGGGGGAGGCCATGCCCGCCATCACCATTCACAGCGGGGACGCGTCCCTCGCCGTATCAGGCCGGGTGGACCGGGTGGACGGCTGGCTGTCGGAGGGAAAGCTGTATCTCCGGGTGGTGGACTACAAGTCCGGGAAAAAGGCCTTCGACCTCAGCGATGTCTGCCACGGGCTGAACCTGCAGATGCTCATCTACCTCTTCGCTCTGGAGAAAGAAGGCCGGGCGGTGTTCGGACAGGAGATCGCCCCGGCGGGGGTGCTGTATCTGCCTGCCCGCGATGTGCTGGTCAGCAAGCCCCGCTCCGTGGCTGCGGAATCCCTCCGCTCCGCCCTGGATAAGGAGCTGCGCCGCAGCGGGCTGGTACTCAGCCGGCCGGAGGTGCTGCGGGCCATGGAACACGGCGCGCTGGAGGAACCTCGTTTTCTCCCTTTGACCCTGGGCCGCGGCGGCGGAATCACTGGAGGGCTGGCCACCGCCGAGGAGCTGGGGAAACTGGGAAAGCTGGTGAACGGAATGCTGGAGACCATCGCCGGAGAGCTGCGTGGCGGCGTGATTGACGCCGACCCCTGCTATGTCAGCGAGAGCGACAACGCGTGTACCTACTGTGAATTTGCCTCCGCCTGCCACTTCACCGACGGGGAGGGCGGAGACCGGCGCAAGCCCCTGCGCCCGGTGAAGCCGGAGGAGTTCTGGGGCAGGATCGACATGCTGATTGGAGGGGAGGAAACGCCGTGGGCATCCAACTGACAAAGAGCCAGCAGGCGGTGGTGGAGGACCGGGGCGGACGGGTGCTGGTTTCCGCCGCTGCGGGCAGCGGCAAGACCCGGGTACTGGTGGAGCGGCTGTTCCGCCGGGTGCTGGGGGAGGAGCAGGCAGATCTGGATGATTTTCTCATCATCACCTACACCCGGGCCGCCGCCGCCGAGCTGCGGGAGCGCATTGCTCAGGAGCTGGGCCGCCGCATGGCGGAGGACCCGGGGGACCGCCATCTCCAGCGGCAGCTGCTGCTGGTGTACCAGACGGACATCAAGACCATTGATTCTTTCTGTACCGCTCTGCTGCGTGAGAATGTTCACCTGCTGGATCTGGGGGAGCAGGGCGGACTGACAGCGGATTTCCGTGTGCTGGACGAGGGGGAAGCGGAGCTGCTGCGGCAGCGGGTTCTGCCCCGCGTGCTGGAGAGCTTCTATACCGGTATGACGCCGGGACAGACCCAGCTGGCGGACTGCTTTGGCTTTGGGCGGGACGACCGCGGCCTGGAGGATCTGGTGCTGGAGCTGCACAGCAAGGTCCAGAGCCACGCCTATCCTCACCGCTGGCTGGAGGAGCAGAGGCAGAGCTGGGCCTCGCTGCCGGAGGACGGCGGAGAGACGGAATTTGGCCGGGCCCTGCTGACCCGGCTGGCCCGCAAGGCCCGCCACTGGTCGGACCTCCTGACCAGGGCGGGGGAGGAGCTGCGATCCGACAATGCGCTGGAGAGGGCCTACGGTCCTGCTTTTGCCAGTGGAACCGCCCAGCTGGAGGCTCTGGCGGAGGCTGCGGAAACGGGGTGGGACGCAGCGGCAGGCCGTCTGCCGGATTTTCCCCGGCTCTCACCGGCCCGAAAATGCGAGGACCCGGCATTGAAGGAGAAAATGCAGACCCTCTGGAACCGCTGCAAAAAGGAATCGGCGGCTTTCTGCGCCATCCTGGAGACCACGGGAGCGGAGACAGGGGAGGACCTGCGCCGCTCCGCCCCTGCCATGGAGGCGCTGCTGGCGCTGTGTGTTGATTTCTCGGCGGCTTACCAGCAGGAGAAGCTGCGGCGGAACGTAACGGATTTCTCCGACCAGGAACACTACGCCGTGCGCCTGCTGCTGGGGGAGGACGGGCGGCCTACGCCCCTGGCGGTGGTGATGTCAGAGCGTTACCTGGAGGTGATGGTGGATGAGTACCAGGATACCAATCAGGTGCAAAACTGCATCTTTGATGCTCTTGCCCGCGGCGGACGCAGCCTTTTCACCGTAGGCGATGTAAAACAGTCCATCTACCGCTTCCGTCTGGCGGACCCCACCATCTTTCTGGAGCAGTACCGCCGGTATCCAGACGCGGCGGAGGCGGAGGAGGGGGAGCCGCGCAGAATCCTCCTCAGCCAGAATTTCCGTTCCCGGAAGGAGGTACTGGACGCTGCCAACTTTATATTCTCCGCCATCATGAGCCGGGAGATGGGGGAGGTGGAGTACGGTGAGGCGGAGCGGTTGTACTTCGGCGCGGCCTATCTGCCGCCCCGGGAGGACTGTCTGACGGAGTTCCACCTGCTCCTGCCGCCCCAGGATGACGGAGAGGCGGAGAAGGTTCCCGCCGCGCTGCTGGAGGCGCGGATGGCGGCGGACCGGATTGCCTCCCTGCTGTCGGAGGGATTTCCCGTGACGGATGAGGACTCCGGGGAACTGCGTCCCTGCCGGGCGGAAGACATCGTGATTCTTATGCGCTCTCCGGGTCCCCGGCTGCGCCACTATGCCAGGGCGCTGATGGAACGGGGCATCCCCTGCGCCACCCAGGAGAACGAGGACTTCTTCTCCTCCATGGAGGTGGCGGTGATGTGTTCCCTGCTGGAAATTCTGGATAACCCCCGGCAGGACGTGCCTCTCATCGCCGTACTGCGTTCACCTTTGGCGGGTTTTTCTCCGGACCGGCTGGCTCTGATCCGGGGCAGGCACCCGGAGGGTGATTTCTACGAGGCCCTGGCCGCCTTTGGAGAGGAGGACTGCGAGGAATTTCTCACCCGGCTGGCGGACCTGCGGAGCCTGGCACGGGATATGAGCGTCCACCGGCTGATCTGGCGGATATATAACCAGTGGAATGTTCTGGGGGTGTTTGGCGCCATGTCCGGCGGCGGGAGGCGCCGGGAGAACCTGGTTGCTCTCTACGAACACGCCAAAAGTTTTGAGAGCGCGGGATACAAGGGCCTGTTTTCCTTCGTAACCCATCTCCGCCGCTTGCTGGAGAGCGGGGAGCAGCCTGTTACCGCCTCCGGCGCGTCCTCCGGCGGCGTGCAGATCATGAGCATCCACAAATCCAAGGGTCTGGAATTTCCCATTGTCCTTCTGACAGACCTGGGGAAACGGTTCAACCGGGCTGACCTGCAGACCCCGGTGCTGGTCCATCCCCGCCTGGGGCTGGGGCCGCTGTACATTGACCTGGACCGCCGCATTCGCTATCCCACCATTGCCCGGGAGGCGGTATCCGGCCTCGTGAGCCGGGAGTCCCGGTCCGAGGAGATGCGGGTGCTGTACGTGGGTATGACCCGGGCCAAGGAGAAGCTAATTCTCACCGCCTCCATGCCCGCCGCCGGGCGGCGGATGAAGGAGCTGGGGGCTCTGTCGGCCCTGCCGGTGCCTGCGGAAACTGTGGACGGCGGGAGGTCCATGGCGGAGTGGATTCTGCTGCCTCTGCTGCGCCGGTGGGAGGCCGCGCCTCTGCGGGATCTGGCCGGACAGGAGGCGGAAGATTTTTCCCTCACAGAGGACGCACTCTGGCAGGTGTTCCTCCACAAGGATACGCCCGGCATCTGCCTGCCGGCCGGGACGGAAGCCGGCGGGAACTCCGCCGCGGATGCTCCGGCTCTGCCGGTGAACCGGGAGGCTTTGGATTTTGTCTATCCCTATGCTGCCGCCTGTACTGCCCCCACCAAAATCACCGCTACTCAGCTCAAGGGCAGGGAGAAGGATCGGGAAATCGTCCAGGAGACCATCCAGCCTTACGTCCGCCGGGACTTTTCCGCGCCCCGGTTCCTCTCCGGACGGCGTCCTCTTACCGGCGCGGAGCGGGGTACCGCCACGCATCTGGTGATGCAGCATCTGCCTTTGGAGGAGGATACGGACGTTGGGGCTGTGGTGGAGGATCTGGCCGCCCGCCGGTTCCTGACCCGGGAGCAGGCGGAAGCGGTCGATCAGGCGGCGGTCCGCCGCTTCCTGGCCTCGCCGCTGGCATCGGAGCTGCAAAAGGCGGACCGGGTGGAGCGGGAGTTCCGGTTCAGTCTGCTGATGCCGGGGGAGAAGTATTTTCCCGAGCTGGACGGCGGGGAGGAGGTGCTGCTTCAGGGTGTGGTGGATCTGTTCGCCGTGAGGGACGGCGGCGTGACGGTGGTGGATTTCAAGACGGATTATGTTACGGAGGATACCCTGCCGGAGAAGATTGCCCATTACCGCCCTCAGCTGGAGGCCTACAGCGCTGCTCTGGAGAGGATCCTGGAGCTGCCGGTGAAACACAGAATACTCTATTTTTTCTGCGCCGGACAGGCGGTGGAGGTGTAAAAAGCGGGCATATTTCCCGAAAATACCAATTTATCCCTTGTAATTTTCCAAAAACAGGTGTAAACTAAATGATAGTGTATAGTATACGGGGGAAATTGTTGTAAGACTGCATGAAAAGGAGGCGGCGGGAATATGTTTCGCGTAGGGGACAAGGTTGCCCATCCGATGCACGGGGCTGGCGTGATTGACGAGATCGTAACGGAAACCGTGGCGGGTGCTGCGCAGGATTATTATGTGTTTCGGATGCCTGTGGGCGGTTTGACGCTGAAGATTCCCACTGCTTCCGGAGAGACCTTTGGGCTGCGGGGCATCTGGGATCTCAAGCGGATCCAGCAGCTGTTCAAGGATCTTTCCGGCCTGGAGGTGGAGCGATTCACCGGCAGCTGGAACCAGCGCTACCGGGAGAACATGCAGCGGTTGAAAAGCGGCGACCTCTACGAGGTGGCCAGGGTAATGAAGGGGCTGCTCCACCGGGAGAATGAGCGTGGGCTGTCTACAGGGGAGAGGAAGATGCTCCGGACGGCCAAGCAGATTCTGATTTCGGAGATGGCGCTGTCCACCGGCGGGGAGTACAGCGAAGTGGAGCGGCAGGTCAATTCAGCGGTTGCGGGAGGCGCGAAGGGATAAAATGGGTCTTTTTTCCAAATTGTTTCACAGAAAACACCGGGCGGAGCATCCGCTGTGCAGTGTGATTGTAGCGGCGGCTGGCTCCTCCAGCCGTATGGGCGGAGAAAATAAGCTGATGCAGCCTTTGAACGGCATTCCCGTGCTGGCCCATACGCTGATGGCTCTGAACGCCTCGGAGCTGGCGGATGAGATCGTGGTGGCTGCCCGGGAGGAGGACCTGCTGGCCTTCGGCGACCTGTGCAGGATCTACGGAATCACCAAGCCGGCGAAGATCGTACGGGGTGGGGATACACGGCTGGAATCTGTGTACCTGGCCTCTCTGGAGTGCCGGGAGGACGCGGCTTTTCTGGCGGTCCACGATGGAGCGCGTCCGTTGGCCTCGCCGGAACTTATTGACCGCACCATCGCCCTGGCCCACCGCACCAATGCCGCTGCGCCCGCTGTTCCGGTGAAGGATACGATCAAGATTGTCCGGGATGGCCGGGTGGAGAGTACCCCCGACCGGGAATGTCTGCGGGCGGTACAGACGCCCCAGGTGTTTGATGCGGCTCTGTTCCGTGCGGCGCTGGAGAGCGCCCGGACTGCCGGCGAGGCCATTACCGACGACTGTTCCGCCGTAGAACGGATTGGCAAGGCAATTTACTTAACAGACGGTTCCTATGAGAACATAAAAATTACAACGCCTGAGGATTTGCTCCTGGCCGCCGGGATTTTGCAGCAGCGGGAGGTGCAGCCATGAATATCCCCCGGATTGGCCATGGCTACGATGTCCATCGGCTGACGGAAGGCCGGGCGCTGGTTCTGGGCGGGGTGACGGTTCCCTGGGAAAAGGGACTGCTGGGCCATTCTGATGCGGATGTACTGCTCCATGCTTTGATGGACGCCCTGCTGGGGGCGGCGGCGCTGGGGGATATCGGACATCTCTTCCCGGACAGTGACGAGCGGTATAAAGGAGCTGACAGCCGTGCCCTGCTGCGGGAGGTAAAGGCCGTTCTTGACCGGAATGGCTTTTCTGTCGGCAACGTTGATATGACCCTGGTCGCTCAGCGGCCGAAGATCGCTCCGTATCTTGAACAGATGCGCCGGAATATTGCCGCCGACTTGGATCTGCCTGTGGACGCGGTCAGCGTCAAGGCCACCACTGAGGAGGGCCTGGGGTTTACCGGCGACGGCTCCGGGATGTCCGCCCACGCGTCTGCACTGATTGTTAAGAACCTGTGTTCATAATCAGGGATGCCGGATGGACGGGGATTTTTTCTTGCCAGACAAGGAAAACCGACGCAGTATGGCGGGAAAAGACTGGCCAGACGGCGTGCAGCGCTTGTGAATACAGGTTCTTAGAATTGACCGCCCGCAGCCTCTGGAGAAGATGAGTCTGACTCATCCGGTACAAAGCATCCCCCTCCCGGTTTGCACAGTCATGGATTGGCTGTCCGGACCGGGAGGGGGATGCTTTCGTTTCCTATGGCCTTTGCAGCAGGAGACGGGAAGGAACCCGGAGATGCCTGCCCGCATATATTGATGACGGGAGGCGGTATCATGCCGTACTATCTGCTGCTGAGCCGCTCCATCACGCACGCCCAGCGTATGAGCCGGACCCTGGAACGTGCGGGCATCACCGCCCGCTTCTTCCGTCCCCCTATGGGGCTGACTGACAGAGGGTGCAGCTACGCGGTCCGTGTTGGTGAGGGCAGTCTGCCCGCCGCACTGCGCCGCCTTCGCGAGGATGGGCTTATGCCCATGCGCGTATTTTACACGGGCAGCGATGGATCGTTCAGCGAAATTACGATATAACATGTAGGGAGGGCCGGACCTCTGCACCGTCTCACCGGAGGCGGGATCCGGCCCTCCTGCTATTTGCCAGGAGGAAGCGCGATGATCTATTTTGACAGCGCGGCCACCACGCTGCAAAAACCGGACTCCGTTCCGGCGGCGGTGGCCGGCGCAATAAGCACCATGACTACCCCCGGACGGGGAGACCACTCTGCCGCCCGTCTGGCGGCGGACCTGATGCTGCGCTGCCGGACGGAGGCAGCGGAGCTTTTTGACGTGTCCCAGCCGGATAATGTCATTCTGACCACCAGTGCCACCCATGGGCTGAATACCGCTATCCGCAGTCTTGTATCACCCGGGGATACGGTGGTCATTTCCGGCTATGAGCATAACGCCGTTACAAGAACCCTCCTTGCCATTGGCGGCGTATCCTGCCGGATTGTAAACGCCGGGCTTTTCAACCGGGAGCAGATGGCGGAGGGTTTTCGCCGGGCGGTGGACGGTCAGGTGAAAGCAGTGATCTGCACCCATACATCCAATGTTTTCGGCTATACCCTGCCTATGGACGGCATCGCCGGAATCTGCCGGGAAAAGGGCGTCCCCCTGATTGTAGACGCCTCCCAGTCCGCCGGCATCCATCCGGTGAGTGTAAAGAGCTGGGGGGCGGCCTACATTGCCATGCCCGGTCACAAGGGGCTCTATGGCCCTCAGGGCACGGGGCTGCTGCTGTGCGGAGACGGATTTGTCCCGGCGCCCCTGATGACCGGCGGCACCGGCAGCCTCTCCCGGCAGCAGGAGATGCCGGATTTTCTGCCGGACCGTCTGGAGGCGGGGACGCAGAACGTCCATGGCGCGGCAGGTCTTCTGGAGGGAATCCTGTTTGTCCGCAGCACCGGGCTGGAGAAGATCCGGCACAAGGAGAGCGAGGTGATTCGCGCTCTGTCGGAGGGCCTGAGGGACCGGGAAGACTTCCGGGTGTTCAGCGATCCCCAGGGGGAGAGTTCGGTGCTGAGTATCCTGCCCCTCCGTACGCCGCCGGAGACCCTGGCCGGCCGTCTGGCGGAACAGGAGGTGGCTGTGCGTGCCGGGCTTCACTGCGCGCCGCTGGCCCACCGGACCGTTGGAACGGAGGAGACCGGTACGCTGCGCTTCTCCGCCTCGGCATTCAATACGCCGGAGGAGGCGGAGACCGTACTCCGGATGATGAAAAAATGGTAGAAGAACCTATTGAAGGAGGTGCGCTGTGCGCGCCTCCTTATAAACTTTTTGTGAATATTCCGCAGAAAATGTTTGCGCTTTTGAAACGGTTTCACAATATTTCCAGCGGATTCTCCATGAAAAAGTGACCTCAGACAGAATTCGACAGTATTTTCAGGAAAAAACCGGGCGAGAATTTGTTGCATTTTTCCCGGCTTTAGAGTAAAATGTAAGCTACTTATAGAATTCTTTTTCAATGGAGGGGGCGCCATGGATGTCATGGAAGTGCTGACAGGTTTGGCTCACAAGCTCAATAACTTCGTCTTTTCCCTGCGGCTGCTGGATGTGGTGGACATCCTGGTGGTCGCCTATCTGATTTACCGGCTGCTGCTGCTGGTGCGGAAAACCAATTCCTCCCGTCTGCTCAAGGGCGTGCTGGTGGTGATCGCGGCGCTGTGGCTGTCCACGGACCGTCTGCCAGCTTTGAACTTCGCCCTGACCCACGTGGTAGAGTGGGGCGTTCTGGCGCTGATTATCCTCTTCCAGCCGGAGATCCGCCGGGTGCTGGAGCAGGTGGGCAGCAGCCAGCTGCCATTTCTCCAGATCTTTTCCAAGCCCCAGGTGGACAGGGAGACGATTGAGGACGCCATCGGGCAGACCGTGTCCGCCTGCGGCGACATGAGCAAGTCCCGCACCGGTGCGCTGATCGTCTTCGAGCGGAAGAACCAGACGGACGAGATCCTCCGCAGCGGCACCAAGCTGGACGCAGAGGTGTCCTCGGAGCTTTTGAAGAACATCTTTTTCGTCAAGGCGCCCATGCACGACGGCGCGGTGATTATCCGGGAGGGCCGGGTGCTGGGTGCTGGCTGTATGCTTCCCCTCAGCCGGAACGTGAATCTGAGCCGGGACTTGGGGATGCGCCACCGGGCAGGCATCGGAATGAGCGAGAACTCCGACGCGGTGGTGGTCCTGGTCAGCGAAGAAACCGGGTCCATCTCCGTGGCTGTAGGCGGGATGCTCAAGCGGCACCTTATGACGGAGACTCTGGAGCAGCTGCTGCGAAACGAGCTGCTTCCTCAGCCGGACGAGGACGAGGCCCAGAACGGGAAAAAGCGCAAGGGTCTGTTGGGCCTGCTGGGCAAGGATAAGAAGGACGGTGGAAAAGCGGATGAGTGAAAAAGCCAATAAGATCCTCTATGTGGTGCTGAGCCTTTTGCTGGCCGTCATCTTCTGGCTGTACGTGGATACTGCCAACGGGAACACTATGCGGAGGACCTTCTCCAATGTGCCCATCGACTTCATCGGTGCGGAGGACACCCTGCCCAGCCGGGGACTGATGCTCTCCAGCGGGGGGGACGCCACCCTGGATCTGACCCTCAGCGGCCCCCGGTCTATCATCTCCAACCTCCGGCCCGGAGACATCCGCGCCCAGGTAAACCTCACCGGCATCAACGCCATCGGTCCCTACAGCCTGCAATGGACGCTGAAAACGCCGGATAATGTGAACAACAGCGACATCACTGTGGAGCGCAGCTCCCGGGGCACCGTATCCATCCAGGTGACCAGCCTCTACTCCAAGGACATCCCTGTCAGCGTCACCGTCACCGGGAACGTGCAGGAGCCCTACGTCTACATGGCCGACCGGGTGGTGAAGGAACCCGCGTACGTGACGCTCAGCGGCCTGCAAAACAATGTGGACCCGGTGGCCTCCGCCAGGGTGGTGGTGGACATCACCGATGCCACCGACACCATCCAGCAGGACTACAGCTATGAGCTTCTGGATGCCGACGGCAACGTGCTGGAGGTTCAGGAGGTCCGCTTCTCCGAACAGAAGGTCAATGTTACTGTGCCGATCTACATGGTGAAGACGCTGGATCTGAAACCGGACTTCAAGGAATCCCCGGGCTCCCGGCTGTCTAACGTCAAGTGGGACCTGCAGCCGAAAACCATCACCGTGACCGGAGATCCTCTGAGTCTGGAGACCATCGATGAGATCAACCTGGGAGAAGTGGATCTCAGTACGCTGTACTCGGACACCGTGCAGGAGCTGGACATCAAGCTGCCCGCCGGGTGCGAGAACAGCAGCGGCTATAAGACCACCATGCTTTCCATCAAGTTCCATGGCCTGTCCACCAGGAGCTTTTCGGTGACCAATATCCAGTCCATCGGCACCAGTGAGAGCCAGCGGTTCGATCCCATTACCACCGTGAAGGACGTGGTGCTGCGAGGTCCCGCAGAGGACCTGGAGCAGGTGACAGAGGAAGATATCCGCATTGTGGTGGATCTGCGGGAGATTACCAACGACGGCACCATCCAGCCCCCGGCCACCGTCCTTGTGGACGGGTACAGCGAGGTAGGAGCGGTAGGCACGTACACCGTCACCGGCAAGATCATTTCCCGCTGACCGGAAGGAGCTTATCCATGACACAGATTGCCATCGTTACCGCCCTGCCTGCCGCCCCCGGCGGTCTGGTGGAGCTGACCGTAACCCGGCTGACCGCCTGCGGCCACAGCTGTGACGGATGCGGCCAGTGCGCGGGCAGGCCCCCCGACTTGGTGATACAGGCGGAAAGCGGTGTGCCCGTGGCGCTGGGCGACCGTGTGGAGGTATACAGCGGCAATCAGATTCTTGGGTTTGCGGCGCTGGTGTACGGTTTTCCGGTACTGCTGTTCCTGCTGGGATATCTGCTGCCGGCTTTCTTGTCTGAGCCATGGCGGTACGCCTGCGGCGGGATTGGCTTTCTGCTGGGGCTTGCGATTGCGGTCCTGTGTGACCGGAAGGCCAAGCGCAGGGCGGCCGTGTCCTACCGGATCGTCAGAAAGCTGTAGGGCGGGGCGGATGTTCGGTTATGTGCGTCCCTCCCTGGCGAAGCTCTCGGAGGAGGACAAGGCCCGCTTCGGCGCGGCGTACTGCGGACTGTGCCATACCCTTGGGGAGCGGTACGGGCAGGCGGTGCGGATGATCCTCAATTATGATTTTACCTTTCTGTCGATTTTGCTATGGCCGGGGGAGGAGTCCGTAGCGGTCCGTCGGGGCTGCGTGGCTCACCCCTTTGCCGGGCGGGACTATTACCCGGGGAATCCGGCTCTGGAGCTGGCGGCGGACGAGAGTGTGATCCTCTCCTGGTGGCAGATGCGGGACGCGCTGTCCGATCCGGGCAGAGGGAAGAGCAAGTACCGCGCCGCATCCCTGGCGCTGAAGGGAGCCTACCGCCGGGCGGCGAAGCGGAGGCCGGATTTTGACCGGATCACCCGGGAGAAGCTGGCGCTGCTGGGGGAGCTTGAAGCGGCGCGGTGCGCCTCCCTGGACCTTCCGGCGGACGCCTTTGCGGGACTGCTCTCATCGGCGGCGGAGGAAGTTCCGGACCCGGTGAAGCGGCGGGTGCTGGCGCAGCTGCTGTACCACCTGGGGCGTTGGGTTTATCTGGTGGACGCTGCCGATGATCTGGCCAAGGACTTTGCCTCAGGCAGCTACAATCCGCTGATCTGCCGCTACGGCCTCACCGGCGGGGAGCTGACGGAGGAGGCCCGGGAGGGGCTCACGGTCTCCCTGGACCACTCCATCCGCCTGATGGCGGCGGCCTATGAACTGTGGGATTTCGGCGTGTGGAGTCCCATTATCCGTGCAACGGTTTACGAAGGGCTCTTTCTTGTGGGGAGGGCCGTTTTAGAGGGAACATTTCAAGCCGGCGATGCGGGGCTCCGCATGGCGGCCAGAAACAAGGAGCAGCTATGACCGACCCCTATGAAGTCTTGAACATCCCCAGCACCGCCACCGACGAGGAGGTCAAAAAGGCCTACCGCGACCTGGCCCGAAAATACCATCCGGACAATTACCACGACAATCCTCTGGCCGATCTGGCACAGGAGAAGATGAAGGAGATCAACGCCGCCTATCATACCATCCAGCAGGAGCGGGGGAACCGGGGCGGCGGCGGAACTTCTTATGCCCAGCAGGGATACGGCGGCTATCAGTACCAGCAGCGGACGGCGGGGAATCCCGCCTTTCAGCAGGTACGCATGGCTGTCAACCGCAATGACCTGGGCATGGCGGAACAGCTCCTGGACCGGATGGGGGAGCGCGGCGGCGAGTGGAATTTTCTCAAGGGGACTATCTGCTACCGCCGGGGCTGGGTGGACGAGGCCCGGCGGTACTACCAGACCGCCTGCCAGATGGAGCCGGGGAACCCGGAGTTCCGGCAAGCCCTCAACTTTGTGGAGAACAATCAGGCAGGTTACCGCCCCGAGGGCTACGAGGTGTTTTCCTCCGGCTGTGGGGGCGATAACATGTGCGGGCGGCTGGCATGTACCTATCTGCTGTGCAACCTGTGCGGCTGCGGGGGAATGCGGTTTTTCTGGTGCTGAGACGCGGCGCGCGCGTCTGACGATAACATAAATGAGAGGGAGAGAGATTTGGTTAAGAGTATGACCGGCTATGGCCGGGCGCGAAAGACCCTGAACGGCCGGGACATCACAGTGGAGGTCCGCAGCGTCAACAACCGCTATCTGGACTGTTCCGTGAAGATGCCCAGAGCCTACATTTTTGCCGAGGATGCGGTGAAGTCCCTGGTGCAGAAAAGCGTCAGCCGCGGCAAGGTGGACGTGTTCGTCACGGTAGACGCCCTGGGGGCGGAGGAAACGGTGGTGGCTGTCAACGAGCCTCTGGCGAAGAGCTACATTGCCGCGCTGAAAAAGCTGTACGACCTGGGAGGCGGCAGCTGGGTGAAGAGCAGCTGCTACGCCACAGATCTGGCCCGCTTGCCGGATGTACTAACCATCACCAAGGCGGAGGAGGACCTGGACTCCCTCACTGCCGACCTGTGCGCGGTGCTGGAGGAGGCCCTTGCCGCTCACGCCGCCATGCGTGAGACCGAGGGCCGGAAGCTGGCCGGGGACATCCTGGGACGCTTGGACACCATCGATGCCATCACCGGCAGGGTGGAGGAACGCTCTCCCCAGACGGTAGCGGAGTACCGGGAGAAGCTGCTCTCCCGGATGCAGGAGGTTCTCCAGAGTGCCACTGTCGATGAGAGCCGGATCCTCACCGAGGCGGCCATCTTCGCCGACAAGGTGGCGGTGGACGAGGAGACGGTGCGCCTGCGCAGCCACCTGAGCCAGCTGCGGGAGATGCTGGCGGGGGGCGAGCCCGTGGGGAGGAAGCTGGACTTTCTCATCCAGGAGGTCAACCGGGAATCCAATACCATCGGTTCCAAGTGCAGCGACGTGCAGATCGCCCGGGATGTGGTGGAGCTGAAGGCGGAGATCGAGAAAATCCGGGAGCAGGTGCAGAACATTGAGTAAGGAAAACGAGCTGGTCAGTATTGGCTACGGGGCCATGGTGTCCGCCGGACGCCTCATCGCCGTGGTGGGACCGGACTCCGCACCGGTGAAACGGCTGATCGCGGAGTCCCGGGAGCGGAGTATGCTCATCGACGCCACCTTTGGCCGCAAGACGGCGGCGGTGCTGGTGATGGACAGCGATCATGTGATTCTGTCCGGCCTGCCGCTGGAGAAGCTGGCCCCCCGGTTCGGGGTGGACCCGACAGTGTTGGAGGATGTGGAATGAGAAAAGGAAAGACATTTATTATCTGCGGCCCCTCCGGTGTGGGGAAGGGGACCGTGGTGGCCCGGCTGCTGGCCAGCGACCCGTCGCTGTACTTCTCCGTGTCCGCCACCACCCGCGCCCCCCGGCACGGGGAGGTGGACGGGGTACACTACCACTTTCTGTCCATGGAGCAGTTTGAGAGGTGGATCGAGGAGGATCAGTTCCTGGAACACGCACAGTTCGTTGGCAACCGGTATGGAACGCCCAGGATTTACGTGGACAAGGCCATGGAGCAGGGCCGGGATGTGCTGCTGGACATCGAGATCCAGGGCGCGGAGCAGGTGAAGCGGAAGCGGCCCGAGACGGTGCGCATCTACGTGGCTCCCCCCAGCTGGGCGGAGCTGGAGCGGCGGCTCATCGGACGGGGTACCGAGGACATGGAGAAGGTGAGATCCCGCCTGGCCCGGGGCAGGGAGGAGTTTGCAGCCGCCAAGGATTTTGACTACTTTGTCATTAACGATACCGTGGATCATGCTGTGGACGAGATACGGGCCATTATGAGCGCCGAACACTGCCGCCCGGACGAACGGATCGCGCTGATCGACCAGTGAGGAGGATGGACTTGGTAATCGAGCCGCTTCCCGGCGCAAATGCGGCGGATTTCCTTGATTTTTTTGATAACCGCGCGTTTTCCGACGGCTCACCTTATGCGCCTTGCTACTGCAATTGCTTTCATCTGACGGCGGATGAGATCTGCGGCGGCATTCTGGCGAGAGCGGACGCCTTGGGCGGCGGCTTTGATGGAATGAAGGGGGCGCTCCGGGAATCGGCGGCGGAGCTGATCGGGAAGGGTGTTCTGCGGGGCTACATGGCTTATGAAAATGGAGTTGTAGTGGGCTGGTGCAACGCCAATGAACAGCAGAATTATATCCGTACAGGTTCATTTGATCCGTTCCGCCAGGGGGAGGAAGATTATTACATTTCTCCGGGCGAACGGGGGAAGATAAAGTCCACCGTCTGCTTTGAGATTGCGCCGGACTACCGCGGCAGGGGAATTGCAAAAGCGCTGCTGCAAAGAGTCTGTGAGGATGCTGCGGCGGAGGGATACGCCTTTGCCGAGGCGTACGCTCAGGAGGCGGAGAATTTCTCCGCGCTGGATTTCACCGGTCCGGAAGCCATGTACCGGAAAGCGGGCTTTGAAGAAGTCCGGCGGTGGGGAAAAACCACCGTTATGCGAAAAAAATTGTAGAGATTTGGTTATCTGGATAAGGGATGGGACCGATACAAAAAGGGATGCCTTTATCCGCGCTTTCAGAACAGTGCGAGGTGAGAGGCGATGAGACTTGGCGAAGTCTGCATTTTGACCAATAATGTGGTGCGTCTCGCGGATTTTTACAAGAGTTTGCTGGAGATAGACAACGGCAGTGATGACGAGGTGCATCAGACGATCCTCGCGGAGGAGACAATGCTGACGATCTTTAACGATGGCTGCGAAAGGGAACGCGCCGGTCAAAGCATGTGTCTGGCGTTTACAGTTGAAGATATTGACAAAGAATACCGGAGAGTAGTATCCTTAGGCGCGGAAGTGATCGAGCCGCCCGCCGTCCGTCCCTGGGGGGCGGTCAACATGCGCTTTGCTGACCCGGACGGCAATATCGTTTATCTGAGGAGCTTTCCCAAACCATAAATATTTCAAATCTATCAAGAAGGAATGATGTTATTATGATGCTCTATCCCGCTATGAACAAGCTGACCGCCCATGTACCCAACCGTTATCTGCTGGTGAATGTTGTGGCCCGCCGGGCCCGCCAGATCGCCCAGGAGGCGGAGGACAACGGAGAAAAGATGGATGTAAAGCCGGTAACTCTGGCAATCCATGAGGTTGCCGATGGGAAGCTGTCCGCCGCCGCGTCGGACATCGTCATCAAGGATGTAGAATAAACCCCACAAAAGAGCGGCGAGGCCGCTTTTTGTGTGCGGGAGGACAGAGGTGATCCCATGGAGCAGGCCAGTGTGGCGCGGGTGGCCGTCAGCGCCGCCACCTATGCCATCGATAAGCCATACGACTACCTGATCCCGGAGAAGCTGACCGGGAAGGTCTGCCCCGGGGTGCGGGTCACGGTACCCTTCGGCAGGGGGAACAAGACCAGCGAGGGCTTTGTCCTTACCGTTGGGCAGGACAGCAAACGGGAGGGGCTGAAGGCTGTCGCCGAAGTTCTGGACGATGAGAGCGTTTTGGGTCCCCAGCAGATCAAGCTGGCTCTCTGGCTCAGAGAGCGGTACTTCTGCACCCTGTATACGGCGGTCAAGGTGCTGCTGCCCGCTGGGCTTTGGTACCGGCTGCGGGATATCTGCACGCTGGCGGTAGACCGGGAGACTGCTCTGGTATCCGGCGCCAACGACCGGGAGAGCCGGGTTCTGGAGGCGCTGTGTGCCCATGGCGGCAGCACGGAGCTGGAGACCCTGCGTCTTGCCTGCGGCAGCGGAGCCGCTGGGGTGGCAAAAGAACTGCAGAGGCGGGGGCTTATGACCATCGAGTCCTCCGCCGGACGGAAGGTCTCCGATAAGCGGGCCAGCCGGGTGTCCCTGGCGGTCAGCGCCGAGGAGGCCATGGCCGCCGTGGAGCCGAAAAAGCGCAGCGCACCTATGCGGTATGAGGTGGTGAAGCTGCTGTGCGCCATGGGGAGCGCTCTGTCCACGGATGTCTGCTATTTCACCGGCGCGACTGTCCGGACGCTGAAAAGTCTGGAGAACAGCGGGCTCATCTCTCTCTCCCCAACGGAGGTCCTGCGGGTGCCGAAGCCGGAGGCGGCGGACGGTGCGCCCATCACGCTCAGCGATGAGCAGCAGGCGGCCTATGACGGCATTGCGGAGAAGCTGGAGGGGGAGAGCGCCTCCTGCGCCCTGCTTTACGGTGTCACAGGCAGCGGCAAAACCCTGGTTTACATCCGGCTTCTGCAGGAGGTGGTGCGCCGGGGCAGGCGCGGCATGATCCTGGTGCCGGAGATTGCCCTGACGCCGCAGATGATGGCGAAATTTACCGCCTATTTCGGCGGTCGTGTGGTAATGCTCCACAGCGGCCTGCGGATGACGGAGCGGTACGACCAGTGGAAGCGGATTCGCCGGGGAGAGGTGGATATCGTACTGGGGACCCGCAGCGCGGTCTTTGCCCCTCTGGAAAATCTGGGAATGATTATCCTGGACGAGGAGCATGAGAGCAGCTACCAGTCTGAGAATCCCCCCCGGTATCATGCCCGGGATGTGGCCAAGTTCCTGTGCGCCCAGCAGAACGCGGTTCTGGTGCTGGGCTCCGCCACGCCATCGGTTGAGACGACCCATCAGGCCCAGAGAGGGGTGTACCAGAAGCTGATTCTTCGCTCCCGCTTCAACCGGCAGCCTCTGCCCAGGGTGGTGATTGCCGACATGCGGGAGGAGGTCCGCGCCGGAAACAGTGGGATGATCGGCGCACCCCTGCGCCGGGAGCTGGAGGAAAATCTGAGACGGGGTGAACAGAGCATCCTGTTTCTCAACCGCCGGGGCAGCAGCAGGATGCTGCTGTGCGGCGAGTGCGGCGAGGCGCCCCAGTGCCCGCGGTGCAGCGTACCTCTGACCTACCACAGCGCTAACGGGCGGCTGATGTGCCACTACTGCGGCCATTCAGAGCGTGCGCCGGATCGGTGTCCGGAGTGCGGCGGCATCATGAAGCAGATCGGCGCGGGCACGCAGAAGGTGGAGGAGGAGCTGAATGCTCTGTTTCCGGGCGCGGGCGTGCTGCGCATGGACGCGGATACCGTGTCCGGCAACCATGAAGCGTTGCTGGACAAGTTTGAGAAGGAAAAAATCCCCATTCTTCTGGGCACGCAGATGGTTGCCAAGGGACTGGATTTTGAGAATGTGACCCTGGTGGGCGTGGTGTCGGCGGACCTGAGCCTGTACGTAGACAACTACCACGCCGCTGAGCGGACCTTCAGCCTGCTGACCCAGGTGGTAGGCCGGGCGGGCCGGGGGAGCAAGGACGGCCGGGCGGTGATCCAGACCTTTACCCCGGACAACGAGGTCATCACCAGCGCTGCCGCCCAGGACTACAACAGCTTTTACACCGGTGAGATCCGTATTCGCCGCGCCCGCCGGTATCCCCCTTTTGCGGATATTTTTACCCTGACGGTTTCCGGTCCGGAGGAGGGAGCAGTGCTGCGGGCTGCCGCCCAGCTGCGGGAATCTATGCGCTCCGGGCTCCGCTACCCCACGGCGGCCAATATAGGGGTAGAGATTCTGGGTCCGGCTCCCGCGCCGGTGGTGAAGGTCAACAACCGCTACCGCTATCGGGTTTTCTGGATAGGGAAAAATGACCACACCACCCGGGAACTGATCGCGTATTATCTGCGTGCTTTCCATCAGCAGAAGGAGAACCGGGGGATGAACCTGTTCGTTGACTGCAACGCGGAGGACTGACATTTTCCTCCAAGAATGGAGAGAACGGCATCAATTTCGTTTATTACCGCCAGTAGGAGGTTACAATATAATGGCAATCAGAAGAATCGTCACCCAGGGCGACGACCGTCTGGCAAAGAAGTGCCGCACGGTAACAGATTTCAACAAGCGGCTGCATGACTTGCTGGATGACATGCAGGAGACTCTGGCAGAGGCCCAGGGCGCCGGACTGGCGGCTCCCCAGGTGGGGATCCTCCGGCGTGCGGTGGTGATCGTGGATGATGAGGACAATATGCTGGAGCTGGTCAACCCGGAGATCCTGGAGGAATCCGGAGAACAGCGGGGGCCTGAGGGGTGCCTCAGCGTTCCGGGCAAATGGGGCATGGTGACCCGGCCCAACTGTGTACGCATCAAGGCTCAGGACCGGTATGGCAGCTGGTTCGAGGCGGAGGGGGAGGGGCTGATGGCCCGGTGCTTCTGCCACGAGATTGAGCATCTGGATGGACATCTCTATGTGGAACATATTGACCACTTCCTCACCGAGGAGGAAGTAGAGGCCTTTTATGAAGAAGAGGAAGCCAGGAGAGAGGAGCGGTGAGTATGCGTATCGTTTTCATGGGTACGCCGGATTTTGCCGTTTCCGTTCTGCGCCGCCTGGTGACGGACAAATGGGATGTTGTGGCGGTCTATACCCAGCCGGACAAGCCAAAAAACCGAGGGATGAAACTGATCCCAACGCCTGTAAAGGAATATGCCGTTACATGTAGCATCCCTGTTTACCAACCGGAGTCCTGCCGGGATGAAGGTGTTTTGAAGGAGCTGCGGACGCTGGCTCCCGATGTGATCGTGGTGGCGGCCTACGGAAAGCTGCTGCCCCAGGCGCTGCTGGACATCCCGGAGAAGGCGATCATCAACGTCCACTCTTCGCTGCTGCCCCAGTACCGGGGAGCTGCTCCGATCAACTGGGCGGTACTCAACGGAGACAGGGAGACCGGCGTCACCATTCAGTATATGGCGGCGGAGCTGGACGCGGGAGATATCCTCCTTGCCAAAAAGACTGCCATTGATCCTCAGGAGGACGCGGCCCAGCTCTACTGCCGTCTGGCGGAGCTGGGCGGAGAAGCTGCCAGCGAGGCTCTGGCGCTGCTGGAGAGGGGAGAGGCGCCCCGGGTTCCCCAGGTTTATGGGCCCCAGTTCCAGTACGCCTCCATGCTTTCCCGGGAAATGTCTCCCTTGGACTGGGCAAAACCCGCTCAGATTCTGGTCAATCAGGTGCGCGGGCTGATTCCCTGGCCCTGCGCCTCCACGGATGTGGCCGGGGTGAGGTGGAAGGTCTTCCGCGCTCACGTGGGAGAGGAGACCGGCAAAGCGCCGGGGACGATCCTTTCCGCCGGCAAAAACGGCATAGCCGTGGCCTGCGGAGACGGCAGAGCGCTGGTGATTACCGAGCTGCAGGCCGATGGCGGACGTCGGATGGCTGCTGCGGACTATCTGCGGGGTCACCCGGTCAACGTATAAAAAAGGAGGGGGCCTATGCCCTTTGATTCGATCTATTGGATATTGCTGATCCCGGTGCTGATTCTCTCTGTGTATGCCCAGATCAAGGTCAGCTCCAGCTTCAACAGATACAGCGGAGTACGCAACCGCCGGGGCGTTACAGGCGCTCAGGCGGCCTATGCGGTGCTGCGGGCCCATGGGGTTCATGATGTTGCCATCCGCCCCTGCTCCGGGAAGCTTACGGATCATTACGATCCCCGCGACAATACCATTTATCTGTCTCAGCCGGTCTATAATGCCGCCACAGTGGCGGCGGTAGGGGTGGCCGCCCACGAGGCGGGCCATGCTGTGCAGTACGCCATGGGCTACGGCCCGGTGCGGGTGCGCTCCGCCATTATTCCGGTGACGCAGTTTGGCTCACAATTCGCGTTTATCGCTTTGATGCTGGGCCTTTTCCTGTATTCCCAGCCCCTGTTCCTGGTGGGGATCGTCCTTTTCAGTCTGACCACCTTGTTCCAGCTGGTGACGCTGCCGGTGGAGTTTGACGCCTCTGCCCGGGCTTTGGGAACGATTGACGGTACGGCTCTTTTGGATGAGGATGAGCGGAAGGGGGCCAAAAAGGTCCTCACCGCCGCCGCTTTGACCTATGTGGCGGCCCTGCTCATGAGCCTGCTCCAGCTGCTGCGGTATCTGCTGATCTTCGCGGGACGCGGCGGCGACAGGAGGCGCTGATGGGTACGGGAAGAGAAGCCGCCCTGACGGCTCTGACCGCCTGCCGCCGCCTGGACGCCTGGTCCGACGGCAGCTTGAAGGCTGCCTGCCGGGAGCTGGACCGGCGGGAGGCGGCCCTGGCGGCCCGCCTGACCTACGGCGTACTTCAGAACCGGGCGCTGCTGGATCATTATCTGGATGCCTTCTGTACGCAGCCCTTTGAATCGCTGGAGCCTTTTATCAGGGATGTGCTGAGGCTGGGAGCATATCAGATCCTGTATATGGACCGGGTGCCGGACAGCGCCGCAGTGGACGAGAGCGTGGAGCTGGTCAAGCGGAAGAAGCGGCAGCGGGCTTCTGGCATGGTAAACGCCGTCCTTCGCAGGTTGAGCCGGGAGAAAGCGGTCCTGCCTCCGGTTCCGTCAGAAAGCCCCGTTGAGGGCATGTCTCTGCGGTACAGCCATCCCAGGTGGCTGGTGGAGCGTCTGGCAGCGCTGTTGGGGGAAGAAGAGACGGAGGCGTTTCTCAGCCGGAACAACGAAAGTGTCCCCACGGTCATTCAGCGCAATTCCCTGCGGTGTACGCCGGAGGAGTTGGCGGAGCGTCTGGCGGCTGACGGGGCGTTGATAGAGCCGCATCCCTGGATGCCGGAGTGCTGGCTGCTCTCCGGAGGGGGCAGCCTGGAGGCCATGTATGCCTTTCAAAAGGGGTGGTTCCAGGTTCAGGACGCTGCTGCGAAGGCGGCGGTGCTGGCCTCCGGCGTGAAGCCGGGGGACCGGGTGCTGGATGTGTGCGCCGCTCCGGGAGGCAAGTCCTTTGCCGCCGCCATGGCCATGGAGGACCGGGGTGAGATCATCGCCGGCGACATCCACCGGCACAAGCTGGCCCTCATTGAAAAGGGCGCGGAGCGCCTGGGACTGACCTGCATCCAGCCCGCGCTGGCCGACGGACGGCAGTTCCGGGAGGAGTGGCTGGAGGGGTTTGATGTTGTGTTGTGCGACGTGCCTTGCTCCGGGCTGGGCATCATCCGGAAGAAACCGGATATCCGTTACAAGGACCCTGCCCAGTTGGCGGGCCTGCCCCGGGTGCAGCGGGCCATCCTGGAGAATGCGGGACGGTACGTGAAGCCCGGCGGCGTGCTGCTGTACGCCACCTGTACGGTCCTTCCTGAGGAAAATGAAGAAATCACGGCGGATTTCCTGTCCCGCCGCCCGGAATTTGCTTTGGAACCGTTCCGCCTGCCGGGACTGGACGGAGAAAACGGCGGCAGCATAACCCTGTGGCCGCAGCGCCACGGGACGGACGGATTTTACATCTGCAGGATGAGGAGATCATGAAAACAGACATACGATCCATGACCCTGGAGGAGCTGACGGAGGCCTTGAAAGCGCTGGGCGAACCCGCTTTTCGGGGCAAGCAGGTTTTTACCTGGCTCCACCGGGGCGTGCGCTCCTTCGATGAGATGAGCGACATATCCAAGCCCCTCCGGGAAAAGCTGGCGGGGACATACCGGGTGGGCGGCCTGACCGCAGCCCGGAAGCAGGTTTCCCGGGATGATGGCACGGTCAAGTACCTTTGGGAACTCCATGACGGCAACTGCATTGAGACGGTACTCATGCAGTACCGCCACGGCAACACCGTGTGCATTTCCAGCCAGGTGGGCTGCCGCATGGGGTGCGCCTTCTGCGCGTCCACCCTTGGGGGAAAGGTCCGGGACCTGACGCCGGGGGAGATGCTGGAGCAGGTGCTGTTTACCCAGACGGACAGCGGCCTGAGCGTGTCCAACATCGTGCTGATGGGCATCGGAGAGCCGATGGATAATCTGGATAATGTGCTGAAATTTCTGGAGCTGGTGAACCATCCCCTTGGATTGAACATCGGGATGCGGCATATCAGCCTGTCTACCTGCGGCGTGCTTCCCGGCATCCGCCGCCTGGGGTCCCTGGAGCTGCAGCTGACCCTGTCGGTTTCCCTCCATGCGCCGGACGGGGAAACCCGGAGCCAAATCATGCCGGTAAACCGGGCCTATGGTGTGGACGAGCTGTTTGCGGCCTGCCACGAATACTTCCGGAAGACGGGCCGCCGCATCAGCTTTGAATATGCCATGATTGACGGCGTAAACGACGCGGACTGGCAGGCGGACCTGATCGTCAAAAAGCTTCGGGGTATGCCGGGGCATGTAAACCTGATCCCCCTCAACGACGTAGCGGAGAGTCCTCTGCGGCCAAGCCGCCGGGTGCGGCAGTTCCAACGGCGGCTGGAGGAGCAGGGGGTGACCGCCACCGTGCGGCGCAGCCTGGGCGGCGATATCGACGCCAGCTGCGGCCAGCTGCGGCGGAAGGCCATGGAGCAGGAAAGAGAGGAGAGGGAGCAATGATGAACATCTGGGGCATGACTGACATCGGTCTGGTACGGCGGGAAAATCAGGACGCCTATGCCGTCCGGATCAGCGAGGAGACAGGCTTTACCATCTGTGTGGTCTGCGACGGTATGGGCGGGCCGGGCGGCGGGAAGCTGGCCAGCCGGCTGGCGGTGGATACCTTCCAGAATACCTGCCTGGGCAATCTCCGGCGGGATATGACCTGGGAGCAGGTCCGGGAGGTGACGGCTTTCGCCGTGGCCTCCGCCAACACCGCCGTCTATGAGCGCTCCTGCGCCGGCGACGGGCTTCGGGGCATGGGGACCACCCTGGTTTCCGCGATCCTGCGGGATGGGGACGCTCTGGTGGACAACGTGGGAGACAGCCGGGCCTATGTCATTCGCGGGAGCGGGGGAATCACCCGGATCACCAGGGACCACTCCGTAGTGGAGCGGCTGGTGGAACAGGGGAACATCACCGAGGAGGAGGCCCGCATCCACCCCAACCGCAACCTCATCACCCGGGCACTGGGCCCGGACCGGGAGGCGTGCAGCGACAGCTACACCGTCTCTCTGGAGCCGGGGGACTGCCTTCTGCTGTGTACCGACGGACTCACCGGAACGGTAACGGACCAGACGCTGGCCCAGGAGATTCTGCGCGGCACGGAGGACAATCGGTGTCTCGACCGGCTGCTGGAGCTGGCGAAGGAGCAGGGCGCGCCGGATAATGTGACCGCCGTGCTGCTGCGCCGGCAGTGACCGGGATAGAAAGGAACGCTTGACTATGGAACGATACATAGGAAAGATGCTGGATAACCGCTATGAGATCCTGGAGGTTATCGGGACCGGGGGCATGGCGGTGGTATTCAAGGCCAAGTGCCACCGGCTCAACCGGATGGTGGCCATCAAGATGCTGAAAAAAGATCTCAGCGAGGATGCGGAGTTCCGCCGCCGGTTCCACGATGAGTCTCAGGCTGTCGCCATGCTCAGCCACCCCAACATTATGGCGGTGTACGACGTGAGCCGCCGGGGGGACATGGACTATATTGTCATGGAACTTATTGACGGCATTACCCTCAAGCAGTACATGGAGCGGCGGGGAAGGCTGAACTGGCCGGAGTCCCTCCACTTCATTTCCCAGATCATGAAGGGGCTCAGCCATGCCCACAGCCGGGGGATTGTTCACCGGGATATCAAGCCGCAGAACATTATGGTCCTCCGGGACGGCACGGTGAAGGTGACGGATTTCGGCATCGCCTTTCTCTCCAACGGCTCCAACCCGTCCAACGAGGCAATCGGCTCCGTACACTACATTTCTCCGGAGCAGGCCAAGGGAGACTACACCGACAACCGCAGCGATATCTACTCCGCCGGCGTGGTACTTTATGAGATGCTCACCAGCCGGCTGCCCTTTGAAGGTTCGGACCCGGTGAGTGTGGCCATCCAGCATTTTAGTGCGGTGCCCCTGAGCCCCCGGGAGATCGACCCGGAGATTCCGGAAGCGCTGGAACAGATCTGCATGAAGGCCATGGCTCCGGACCGGAACAAGCGCTACTCCACCGCCGACGAGATGCTGGCGGACCTGGAGGCATTCCGCAAAGATCCCAACATCAACTTTGAATATTCCGCCGAGGAGCTGCGGCGGGAGACGGGCGGCGGAGATGAGCCGACCCAGTATATCCCAAATACGGGGGTGACCAGAACGAAACAGAATCATTATACGCCGCCTGTCGAGGACGATGATGACGACGAGTATTACGATAAGCCCAGGAGCAACTGGTGGAAGATATTGATCCTGATCCTGATTGTGGCCGGTGTGGGGTATTTCGGCGTTCTGAAGATGTACAACAGCATTATGGACAGCTTCCAGCATGAGGAGATTCCGGAATATCAGGTCCCCAGCGTTGTAGGCATGACCATAGAGGAAGCCGAGGAGCTGGAGACGGTCAAGGGTATATTCGAGCTGGTGGAAGAGAGCCATGAACACAGCCTGGAGTATCCGGAAGGCCAGATCATCCGTCAGAGCCCGGAGGCCGAACGGGTTCGCAAGAATGCCGGCGGCGAGCTGATTCCCATCAACGTTACGGTCAGCCTGGGGTCTCGTTCCGGGGAGATGGTGACGGTAGTGGGAGACGAGGCCCGCTCCGCCCGCCTGCGCATCCAGCAGACCCAGGGGCTCAGCGAACTCCACCTGAACATTGTGGAGGCTCCGGAGCAGGAGTTCCACGATGAGATCGAGGCCGGGTGCGTCATCCGCACCGAGCCGGCGGCAGGCACCCTCCTCAAGGAGGGGGACACGGTGACGCTGTATGTCAGCAAGGGCCCGAAGATCATCTATTCCACCATGGTGTCCTGCCTGGGCGAGACCGTGGAGTGGGCACAGGATCAGATGAATTCCCTCAATCTGGTGGCGGAGTTCACCAAAGTGGAAAGCTCCGAGCCGGAGGGTACCGTTCTGACCCAGAGCATCGATACTGGCGAGGAAGTGCCGGAGGGCACTACCGTTACCTTCACCTATAGCGACGGGGAGAAGCTGCTGGAGTATCCGATCACCTTTGACGTACCCTACAGCGAGGAGCCCGTTCTGCTGCAGCTTTTCCTGGACGGCCAGGTCATTGCCGACCAGGAGGTGCCCGGCGATTACGGGACCTTCTCCCATACGCTGCGGGCCAAGGCGGGCAGCCACCGCCTGCAGATCTACGCCGCCAACAAGCTGTTCTGGGACGAGGAGATCCTGTTCCAGTGAGCAGGGGGAGGATACGAAAGGCCCTCAGCGGCTTCTACTACGTGGACGTGGACGGTCGGACCGTCACCTGCCGCGCCCGGGGGAAATTCCGTCAGGAGGGCCGCAGCCCGCTGGTAGGCGACTGGGTGGAGGTGAAGGAGACCGGCGAAGGCGAGGGCATGGTCTGGGAGATCGAACCCAGACGCAGTGCCTTCGACCGTCCGGCGGCGGCTAACGTGGACCAACTGGTAGCAGTTGCCTCTCTGGCCATACCGGTGACGGACCCGTTTCTCATCGACCGGGTGTCCGTCATCGCCGCCCTGAAGGGCTGCGGCGTGGTGGTCTGCGTCAACAAGTGCGACCTGGCGGCGGGGGAACCGCTTGCGGAGATCTACCGCGCCGCCGGATTTCCCACCGTCTGCACCAGCGCGGAGACCGGCGAGGGTATCCCGGAGCTGACCGAGCTGCTGCGGGGGAAGCTGTCCGTCTTCACGGGCAACTCCGGGGTGGGGAAGTCCAGCCTGCTCAATATCATCCAGCCCGGATTCTCCCTTCAGGTGGCGGAGGTCAGCCTGCGGCTGGGCCGCGGAAAGCACACCACCCGCCACGTGGAACTCTACCGCCTGGACTGCGGCGGCGAGGTGATCGACACACCGGGTTTTGGTTCCTTTGACGCCCAGAATATGAATTTGGAACTGAAAGAGCATTTGCCGGAGGCTTTCCTGGAATTCCGGCCCTACCTGGACCAGTGCCGTTTCGCAGGATGCAGCCATACGAAGGAAAAGGGATGTGCCGTCTTGAAGGCTGTAAAGGCCGGGGCGATCCCCCGCAGCCGCCATGAGAGCTATATCCGGCTGTATAACGAGCTGAAAGAGGTCCGTGCCTGGTCTGCGCCCAGGCGGTAACGCCGGGGATAATAAAAACGAAACAGGCCCCCGCTGGAGATATATTCTCCGGCGGGGGCCTGTTGTTCTGTTTATTGGGCGCTTTTCCTCTGGATGAAGCCCTTGGCCCGCCATTTGCCGGATCGCCAGCGCAAGGCCATGCACACCGCACGGATGCACTCGTCGCTGGCAAGCCCGATGTACGCGCCCACCGCCATCATGCCCATATGGATCCCGAAGAACCATGTGCCGCCCACCATACACAGATACATGAAAATCACCGCGATGATGGAAGTGAACAGGGCGTCCCCGCTGGTCTTCAGCGCCTGACCGAATACCAGATTCGCAGCCCGTCCCACCTCCAGGGCGATGTCGATGACCAGCAGACGGCTGGCCAGGGCGATCATTGCCGGATCGTCCGTGAACATTCGGAGCAGGAAGCCGGAGCTGAGAGCAAACAGGACCTCCAGCCCCGCCGCGATGCCGATACCGATGCAGGCGACTCGTCTGGTGCCCCGGTCGCAGCTCTCGTAGTCCCCCTCGCCGATCCGCCAGCCGGTAAGGATGGCGTTGGCGCTGGCCAGAGCCGCAGCAGCACAGAAGGAGAAGTTAGTAATTTGCACGGCGTATGCCCGGGCGGTCACGTTGAGCCCCTCGCTGTCCATCTGATTCAAAAACCGTATGGTCAGTGTCATAGCCACATGGTAGGCGGCGGTCTCCAGAGCCGAGGGCAGGCCAACACGGATGATCTGGGCGAAGACCTCCCGGTTTTTCATCCGCTCCGTGTCCTCCCTGGCCTTCACCAGAAACCGGGAGGCGGTCATGACGATGACCAAATTCAGCGCTCTGGAAATGACCGTAGCAGCGGCCACGCCCGCCACGCCGCTGTGGAAGACAAACAGGAAAACGGCGTTGAGGACCAGATTCGCCCCGTTGGACAGCAGGGCCGCCGCCAGAGACGGTCTGGTGTGTCCAAAGGCCCGCAGATAGTTGGAGAAGACGGGGATCAGGGCGTTGAGGAAAAAGAAACTCCCGACAATCCGCAGATAGGTTTTGGCATAGTCCATCAGTAACGGCGCCGCGCCCACGATCTCCAGAACGTTCCCGGAGAAGGCAAACAGGAACAGAGACAACAGCGTTCCCACCGAAAGGCTGAAGACCAGCCCCAGCTGTCTGGCCTGATAGGCCACACCCGCCCGTCCTGCGCCGATATACTGAGTCATGACGGCGGTCATGCCGGAGGACACAATGTTGAACATGATGATGAACAGGGAAGTGTAGGTGTTGGCCGTTCCTACGGCTCCCACGGCGGCATCGCCCACGGTGGAGAGCATGATGGTGTCCACCATGCCCGCCAGCATGGCACAGAGGGTCTCCAGCAGGATGGGGATGTAAAGCTTCGTGAAGGATCTCACGGATATCTGCGTATTCATGCCTCCTGTCCGCTTCCTGCTTCCACCAGCACTGCCGACTCATAGGCTCCCAGCGTACCGGAAAATTCCCGTCCGGCGATCAGATCGTACTTGCCTCGAAGCTCTAACAGGGAAGCGGTCCCCGCCTCTGTGTGAAAGACCAGAGCGGCCTGCTGCTCACCCAGCCGCCGCTCCATAAGCAGCAACCCCTCGCCGTCCTTTGCGTACTGCCTGACAAGAGTCCCCTCTGTCAGCACGGGGTTCTGGCGCCGGATCTGGACCAGCCGCCGGTACCATGCCAGCGTATCCCTGTCCTGCCGCGCCTCGTCCCACAGCATCCCCCGGCGGCAGTCCGAGTCGGAGCTTCCGTTCATGCCCACCTCGTCGCCGTAGTAGATCATAGGCATTCCGGGGAGCAGGAGCTGGAACGCCGCCGCCAGACGCTGCTTCCGGGGATCGTTCCCGGCAGAGTAGAGGAACCTGGCCGTGTCGTGGGTGTCGATGAAGTTCCAGAGATACCCCTCCACGTCCCGGTGCAGGTTCCCGCGGAGGAATCCAAGATCGCTGAGCAGCTCAGACGGGCGCAGGGTTCCCCGTGCCACCAGATCCCGGACCGCGTGGCAGAATGGGTAGTTCATCACACTGTCCCACTCGTCGCCCGCCAGGAAGTCGCCGGCGTAATGCCAGACTTCGCCCACAATCAGCGCATCCGGCTTCACCGCCTTGATCTCCCGGCGGAACCGCTTCCAGAAGCCGTGATGAATCTCGTCCGCCACGTCAAGACGCCAGCCGTCGATATCGCACTCTCTGATCCAGTAGGAGGCTACATCGATGGCGAAGTCTGCCGCCTCCTTGTTCCGCAGATTCAGCTTCGGCATCCCGCCCACGAAGCTGAATGTCTTGTAGCTGGGCCGTTCTCCACGCCTGGCGGTGAGAGGGAAGGATCTGGGATAGTACCAGTCTAGATATTTGGACCGCTCCTCTTTCTCCTTCAAATCCTGAAAAGCGAAGAAGTTCACGGAGGTATGGTTGAATACGCCGTCCAGAATGACATACATCCCCCGGCTGTGGGCCTTCTGGACCAGCTCCCGCAGGTCCTCTTTGGTGCCAAAGGAGGGATCGATGGCATAGTAGTCGTCAGTGTTGTATTTGTGGCTGGACCCGGAACAGAACACGGGGGTCATATAGAGGATATCCACCCCCAGCTCACTGAGGTAGTCCAACCTGCCGATGATGCCCCGGAGGGAGCCCTGAAGGTCCGCATCCAGATCGATGGGGGCCTGATACCATACCTCGTCGGGCACCTCTTTGTCCGTGGCGAACCGGGAGGGGAATATCTGGTAGATCACCTTGTTCTTCGCCCAGCCGGGGAGGAGGAAGCGCTCCTCTTCCCGGAGGGTCTGGGGACAGTCAAACATCTGCTCTATGTCTGTGATGTAAGCGTCATGAAAGTCGTGGTTACCGAAGTATGTCACCTGACCGGAGGCATCCTCCAGCTCGAAGAAATACCGGAGACAGACCACGTCGATGGAAATGACGGCCTCGTAATAATCCCTGTACCGGTCCGAGCAGGCCAGTGTCATGTCGTATATCTGCCGGGTGTCCAAGCAGGAGACAGGGAGATATTTTTCCTGTACGTGGAGGCGGACCTTTGCCACATCCCCCCGTTTGGTCTCCAGCCGGACGAGGAAGCGTCCTTCCTCCACGGCGTAGCAGTAGTTGCTGTCTGCGAAATGTCTGATGGCTGCAAGCTCCATGCCCATGCTCCTTTGCTTCTCTGTGTTCTGCGCGTCCCGCTCTGCGAAAAACGGGGGATGCGATCTGCTTGCATTGTACGCTTTTCCGTGGTATGATTCTTGCAATATACCCCTGCATTTTTAACACAATCCTATTTATCAACCGCCCTACCGCCGGAGGAACGCCTATGGACTGCGCAGAGCTGCACGAAACGAAAATACATGGGAGCATTGCCTTTCCCTACAGCGTCTACCGCGGGCGAATTCCGGAGTGGATCCACTCATTCCCCCTGCACTGGCATGAGGGCTTTGAGCTGATCTACTGCGAGGCTGGGAGTATTCAGGCGGTCCTTTGGGGGCGGGCCTATACCCTTCGGGCCGGGGACCTGCTGGTGGTCCTGCCCCACGCCGTTCACTCCATCGAGCGTGCCGGACCGGCGGAGGGGGAATACTACAATATCATCTTCCACCCGTCCCTCTTCAAGGGTGCCGGGGGAGACCCCTGCTATGACAAATACGTCCTCCCCTTCGTGAACGGGGAGCGGACCATGGACTGCTTCCAACCCGCAGGCTCCGCGTTCAACCTCGATGTGGCCCCCTGCGTCCTGCCCCTGATAGCCCACCGGAGAGAGAGCCACTCCACATATGAGCTGATGGTGAAATCGAACCTCTTCCAGCTCCTCTACCACATGACCCAGTACAGCGTCCCCGCTGCCGCCAGCGACGGCGGCCTGCGCCTGTCCTATAGCAGACTGAAGGGCGCGCTCTACTACGTCCAGAGCTGCTACGACAGGGAGGTCTCCATCCAGGAGGCGGCGAAACGGTGCGGTTTTTCGGAGAGCTACTTCATGAAGCTCTTCAAGGAGTTCACGGGTATGAGCTTCAACGCCTACCTGGTGGATTACCGTCTGGAGCTGGCGGCCAAGCAGCTGTCGGAGACGGACTACCGGGTGATCGACGTGGCGGAGAACTGCGGGTTCCACAACCACTCCTATTTCACCCGGGTCTTCCGGAAAAAGTACAATAAAACGCCTCTGGCCTACCGCAGGACAACCCGCTCCGGCGGGGAATAGGCCCCGTCCCCTGTCACCCGTCCGCCGGTCCCGTATATAATGACAGTAGACCAAGAGACAGGGGGGATGGAAATGCGATACTGCCGCTGGCTGGGGGTCTGCGCCCTGGCCCTGGGGCTGGGGATCCTGATCGCGGCGATCTTTCCCACGGGATGCCTCCTGTTCCTTGTGGCAATCCTGCTGATCGGATGCGGCTGGGGCTGTATGCGAAGGTAGAGGAAGGAGGCTGCTATGAAGATCGTCGTCGTCAAGTCCCCGAAATTTTTGAACGGCATTTTGAAAAGGATCTTCAAAATGAAGGAATGATATGGGCCGCCCTCCGCATAGAATGGGACCAGTAAAGGCCGCCATATGCAAAAGGAGGACGCCCAATATGGAATTGAAATTACAAAAAGCGGACCACGAATATTATGAGACCCTCCGCTTCGCCCCTTTTCCCTGTGAGACCATGCGGGAGAACATCGTGCCGGACAGCTGCGGAGACATTGCCCGGATCGTGGACACCACCGGCACGGTGTGCCTCACCGGCCGGGAGCTGACCGGGGACGGGCGCTTCTGCGCCAGCGGCAGCGTGGAGGCATCGGTGCTGTACATACCGGAGAAGGAGGAGGGCCTGCGCTCCCTGCACTTTCAGATCCCCTTCCAGTGCTATGGCGAGGGACAGGGGGACGGAGCCTGTGAGGACCTGGACATCCGGGGGGAGCTGCGGAGCATCGATACCCGGGTCCTGAATCCCCGGAAGGTGCTGACCCGGGCCAATCTGGTGCTGTATCCCGCCATGAGCCGCCACGTGTCCCTGTCCGTAGCCACCGGCGTGGCCGGCGACGGGGGAGAGGGCGTCCAGATGCTGCGGGAGCAGAAGCAGACCCGTGTGGCGGCTGGCGTGCGGGAGAAGGAGTTCTCCTTCTCCGAGGAGCTTCCCCTGTCCCCGGGCCGGGGCGGCGCGGAGGAGATCCTGTCCACCCGGGTGGACGTCCGGGGGACCGACAGCAAGCTCATTGGCAGCAAGCTGGTGGTAAAGGGCTTCCTGTCCGTATCGGTGCTGTACCGGGAGACCGGCGGAAGGCTGGGATTTTTGCAGCAGGAGCTGCCTTTCTCTCAGATTCTGGAGGGCGGCGGCTTCGACGAGGAGGACGAGAGCGAGGCGGCCTACCGCCTGCTGAGCCTGGATTGCCGGGTGGGCAGCGAGAGCGCCCCGGACGACGCCTGCGTCATGACCCTGTCCGTGTCTCTCTGTGCCCGGGTGACGGTGTGGAAGCGGATGGATATCGAATTTATCGCCGACCTCTACAGCACCGCTGCCGCTGTCTCCTGCCAGACGGAGGAGCTGGAGCTGGGAGAGGACAGCCAGCAGAGCGTCCGGCGGCAGAACGTCCGGGAGCTTTTGGAGACCGGCTCCGCCGTCCGCTCGGTGATTGACACGGAAATCGGCTGCGGCGGCGCCCAACGGGAGGGCGGCGAGTGGAAGATCCCCGTCTGGGCCCGCTGCCTGTACGTGGACGAGAACGAAGCCATGGGCAGCGTCCGGAAGGAGTTCACCGTATCCATCCCTGACGAACTGGAGGGCGGAGAGCTGGACTGCCAGGGCGAGGCCTCCTGCCGTGGGGACATCATCGCCAACATCACCCCGGAGGGCATCGAGCTGCGCTTCCCGGTGGAGTGTGAGGTCTCCTCCACCCGGCGGCGGCGCTATCTCTGCGTCAGCGGCGGGGAGACGGAGGAGGAGAGCCCCGATCAGGGCCCCGCGCCGTCCCTGATTCTGCGGAAGATGGGGGAGGGTGAGACCCTGTGGGCCGTTGCCAAGCAGTACCGGGCCACCCGGGAGGGCATCCTGTCGGTGAACGAGCTGGCGGATGAGAGTCAGATCACCCCGGACCGGCTGCTGCTGATCCCGCGCGCGAGATAGCCGGAAGATAGAGGACGCCCCCGGAGGCCCACGGCCCCGGGGGGCGTCCTCTATTGATGGGTGTCCCTCTCCAGACACATCTCGATCTCGACCAGCGTGTCGCCGTCCCGCTCATCGACGATCCTGTGCCCGGTAGGCCGGAAGCCCATGTGTTCGTAGAATCTGATAGCCTTCTCATTGCCCTCCAGCACGAACAGCGCCACCCTGGGACGTGGGATCCATGCCAGACAGTGTTCCAGCAGCTGCCGCCCCAGTCCAAGCCCCTGATATTCCTGAAGCACGTACAGAGCGGCGATCTCCCCCGCCTCCGGAACGGAGACGAAATCCCGGGCAGAGCGGCACAACGTGGCAAACCCTACCACTTGGTCGCCGTCCTCCCGGTCCAGCGCCACGAAGGTATCGTCGGAGCTGCCCCATTGGGCCGACTCACGGCAGCGCTCCAGCGTGTGCGCCTTCAGGATGGCCTCTGGCATCAGTCCGGTATACGCCTCCCGCCAGGCGGTGTAATGGACGAAGGCCCGCCCCTCCCGGTCCCCGGGGGACATCATGGGATGGATCTGGAACCTCGGCTCCCGCTCCTGCCGCAGGACGGTCCATATATCCAGAACAGGAAATTCCCGCTCCGCCTCCTCCCGGGAGGCAAACACCCGGGGTAGGGGACCGGGCTCAACCGTCTTCTTTGGGGAAGGAACAGGGGCGCCCAGCTCCGCCGCCAGCTTTTTCCGTCCCTCGGGGTCCTCCGGCAGCCGGGGCCATGGCCCGCCGGGGAGGCGCTTTTGCCGCCAGTCCGGGTCGGAGATCATCTCGTTGAAAAATGCCCGATAGCAATCCGACAAAAGGCAAACGGACCGGTCCCGGTTAATGTGGTACAGAGGTCCGTCTCCTCCTTCTGACGTTGCGGCGAACCATCCGCTCCTGCCGTCCGAAGCGAAGACCTCCAGATAGGGTACGGCATATAGCGGGACCTCCAAGACCTGTCCCTCCAGAAGAAAAGACATGCCGCACAGCCGGGAGACCTCCGCCGCCAGAGCGCGGTTTCTCTCACTTGAAATGGAAAGCCCGGTGTCAATGACCTCGGTTTCCTGTGTAAAGATGACACTAATGGAGCTGCCGGCGGAGCAGCGGTCGATGTAAATAGTTTCTGCCATAAAAAATCCCCCTGCGCTTTTTACCCATTTTAGCGCAGGGGGAGCAGTAAGTCAATCTTCTAATGTTTTATGGAAACAGATGATCCGGTTTGCCTCCGCGAAGCCCATTTTCAGATGAAATGCCAGACTGCCGCTATTGTCCAGCTCGCAGTCGCTGGCAAACTCCGCGCAGCCCTGTTCTCTGGCCCACTGCTCACAGCGGACCAGCAATGTCCGGGCATAACCCTGAGACCGGTACTCCGGAAGGACGAAAATCCCCTCCAGATAGCCTACGGGACTGCTTACGGTTCCTTCTACATAATCATGCCGCAGCTGGCACTGAGCAAATCCAGCGGGGCGGTCTTCCAGCACAAGCAGAAAAACAGCGCACTCCTTTGAGGAAATCAATTCCTCGAATTCATCCGCCAGCTCCTCCGCCGGACTGTGAAACAGCTGCGCGGCCAGACTTGCGGCAGCAGGGATATCCCGCTTTCCGGCAAGAAGAATCATAGGTTTTCCTCCATTTTATGTTCTATATCGCTTGAAGCAGACCATACTCCGACAGCACGCCTGCCAGCCGCTCCCGGTTCTCCGGTTCCATCTCGCACATGGGGGAGCGGAAACGCTCCTGGCAGTACCCCATTATAGCCAAAGCCGTCTTGACGGGGATGGGGTTCACCTCCCAGAAGAGCGCCTCACAGAGCTTCCGCAGCTTCAGCTGCATCTGTCCTGCGGTAGCGAAATTGCCGTTCAGGCAGGCTTCCGTCAGCCGGTGCATCGCTTCAGGCATCACATTGGCCGCCACGGAGATGACCCCTTTGCCGCCGAAGAGCATGATGGGAGCGGTCTCGTCGTCGTTGCCGGACCATATGTAGAAGTCCTCCGGGCACAGCTCACGGGTTTTCTGCACCAGCGCCAGGTCGCCGCCCGCCTCCTTTACGCCCACGATGTTGGGATGCTCCGCCAGGGCGGCGTAAATCTCCGCCGTACATTTCACCCCGGTCCGGGAAGGCACGTGGTAGAGGATCACGGGCTTCTCCACCGCGTCGGCGACCGCCGTGTAGTGGCGGATGAGCCCCTTTGGTGTAGCCTTGTTGTAGAAGGGCGTCACCACCAGCAGGGCGTCCACACCGGCGCCGGAGGCGTCTCTGGACATGGCAATAGCGTTTTCCGTATTGTTGGAGCCGGTCCCCGCGATGACCGGAACCCTGCCGTCCACGTGGCGCACCACGGCCTCAATGGTGCGGATGCGCTCCTCATAGCTCATAGCGGCGGCCTCGCCGGTGGTGCCGCAGACGATGATGGCGTCCGTGCCGTTCTCCAGCTGAAAGTCCAGCAGGCGGACCAGAGCAGGGTAGTCGACGCCGTCATTGGTAAAGGGCGTGATGATGGCCACGCCGGAGCCGGTAAAAACAGGCTGTTTCATAAGCTGCCTCCTGACGATCTGTTCTTGTTATTATTCTATAGGAACAGCTTATGCAGTATAATAGATATTTGTGCGGAAAAGTATGCAAAACATGTCCACTTCCTGAAAGCCGGATAGACGATCAGTACACGCCGGTAAAAATGAGGCGGGGTTCCTGCCTGCTTTCCAGGATCCGGATGGTCAGGCAGTCTGTAACCACGTCCTCCAACGGAACGATCTTCTTATAACCAATAACGGTGCCCGCGTAAATTTCCGCTCCGCTGCCATCAAGGACACAGAAAGCTTCTACCCGCTGGCCTTTCGTGATATCCTCCATCAGGACAATCCGGGAAACGGCCACCGGTTCTGGCCACAGGAGCCGGACTGTGTCCTCCGCCCGGACAATCCGCGCCTCCTTCGCCCGATCCCGGCGGTAAGTCTCCCGAAGATACGCGCCCAGCTCTCTCAGCCGCGCGGCATCGTTCTCATGGATGAGCCCTTCCGGTGTGGGCGGGATGTTCAGCAGAAAAGCGGCGTTCCCGCCCACGGAGGACTCATAAATTCTGACCAGCTCCGCCAAGGACTTCACCTGACCGTCCTCCTCCGGATGGTAGAACCACCCGGGCCGGATGGAGGTGTTGACCTCCGCCGGATACCACACCAGGTCAGTCTCCTCCCGGACGGCCTCCCGGCTGCCCAGGTCCTCGTCACCGGCGGAGATCTTCCGCTGCCGGAACGCATCGCTGTCCTCGCACTGGGATTTCTCCTGAATTTTCTCCGTATCCCGGGTGCGCCGGGGAACTACGCTCCACTCAGATTTCCTGGTGTGTCCCGCCTCGTTGCCACACCAGCGGACGTCTGGACCGCAGACGCTGATGCAGGCGTCCGGCTGGAGTTCCCGGACTACGGCGTAGTACCGCTCCCAATCGTAGACCTGCCGCTTCCCGCAGGGCCCCTCGCCGCAGGCCCCGTCCAGCCAGACGGAGAAGACGGGGCCATACTGGGTCAGAAGCTCCCGTAGCTGATCTACAAAATAGTCGTCGTAGGGCTTGCCCGTCCCATACAGCGCGCTGTTCCGGTCCCAGGGGGAGAGGTAGACCCCGAATTTCAGCCCATACCGGCGGCAGGAATCGGAAAATTCCCCCACCACGTCCCTGGGGCAGGGGCTGTTGGCGATGGTGTGGTCTGTGTACCGGCTGGGCCAGAGGCAGAAGCCGTCGTGGTGCTTGCAGGTGAGGATGGCCCCGCCCATCCCGGCGTCCCGGATACACCGGGCCCACTGGTCCGTATCCAGCCGCGCGGGAGCGAAGCAGGAGGGAGGCTCCGTACCGTCCCCCCACTCCCGGTTGGTGAAGGTGTTCACCGAAAAGTGGACAAAGGCGTAAAACTCCGTCCTCTGCCACGCGAGCTGCCGCTGGGATGGGGTGACGAGAACGGACCGCGTGTCGAACTGAAGATCGTCTTGGGTTTTCATAAGCTCCTCCGGCTCAAAACATTTTTCAAGAAGAAAGGGAAAGCACCTCCGAGGTACTTTCCCTTATATTGAGTAAGACTGTAAGCCGGGTTCTGTATTTGACAGTCATCTATCTAGGCGGCCTGTTGCCAGACCGCTCAAGCCACCTCCTCGAGAACGACCGGGCCGGCCGTGAATCGTAGATACACGATCCAAGTTCTCTCCACGGTGTTGCTCCGGATAGAGTTTACAGCATCGGACAGTCTCCAGCCGATGGGTGAGCTTTTACCTCGCCTTTCCATCCTTACCAGGCGTTGGATGCCTCGGCATCCAATGCCGGCGGTTTATTTCTGTTGCACTTTTCCTGAAGTCGCCTTCGGCGGGCGTTACCCGTTATCCTTGCCCTATGGAGCCCGGACTTTCCTCATGACGGAGCTTTCGCGCCGTCACGCGACTGTCTGTCTTACTCATCCTCTATTTTACAGGAGAAGATGGTGGTTGTCAACGAAAGAAACCTGGGAAGCTGGATAAATTTGTTGTTTTCTCTCAGGACGGGTGGTATAATAAACCTATGAGAAGGCAAGGAGGAACGACCATGACTTTGCATGATTATCTGAATACATTACGAGGTAAACGGGTGGCTGTGACCGGTATCGGAATCAGCAACCGCCCTCTTTTGAAGCTCCTTCTGGACGCGGGAATTGATGTTACCGCCTGCGACAAAAAGGACCGGGAGGCCCTGGGTCCCCTGGGCGGTGAGCTGGAGAATGCGGGATGCAGGCTCCGCCTGGGGCAGGACTATCTGGAGGGACTGGACCATGACGTGATCTTCCGCACCCCCGGCCTGCATCCCCGCTTCCTGGAGGAGGCCAGGGCCCGGGGCAGTGTGGTCACCTCGGAGATGGAGGTGTTCTTCCAGGTCTGCCCCTGTCCCATTCTGGGGGTTACCGGCAGCGACGGAAAGACCACCACCACCACCATCATTGCCCGCCTTCTGGAAGCGGCGGGACATACGGTCCATCTGGGGGGCAATATCGGCCGTCCGCTGCTCAGCGGGGCGGACGCCATCCGTCCTACGGACTGGGCAGTAGTGGAATTGAGTTCTTTCCAACTGCTGACCATGGACAGGAGCCCTCATATTGCCGTTTTGACCAACCTGGCCCCCAATCACCTGGATGTCCATACCAATATGGAGGAGTATGTCAGCGCCAAGGCAAACCTGCTGGCCCATCAGACGGTTTCGGACCGCGCAGTGTGCAACTGGGACAACAAAATAACCAGAGACCTTTCTGCAAAAACCGCAGGGAAGGTATTATACTTTACAAGAAATTCTGACCAGCCGCCTATAAACGGCTGCTATATTAAGGAGAATGCCATCTGGTACCGGGATGCGTCCGGCCAGCGCCCCGTGCTTCCTCTAGAGGAAATCCTCCTGCCGGGCGTTCATAACGCAGAGAACTACATGGCCGCCATCTGCGCCGTTCAGGGGTTGGTGCCGGATGAGACTGTCCGTGCCTTCGCCCGGACCTTTGGCGGTGTGGAACACCGCATTGAGCTGGTGCGGGAGCGCCGGGGTGTTCGCTGGTACAACGACTCCATTGCCTCCAGTCCCAGCCGGACCATTGCCGGCCTGCGCTCCTTCCCGGAGAAGGTGATCCTCATCGCCGGAGGCAAGGACAAGGGAATCAGCTATGCCCCCCTGGGACCGGAAGTCAACGACCACGTAAAGCTGCTGATCCTCTGCGGCGCTACGGAGCAGGCCATCCGGGAGGCGGTCCGTACGGCGGACAACTATCAGGACCTGGAAATACTGACTGCGTCAGACTACCCGGAGGCGGTCCGCCTTGCGGATGAGCGCTCCGGGGACAGGGATGTGGTGATCCTCTCTCCGGCCAGCACCTCTTTTGACCGCTTCCGGAATTTTGAGGAACGTGGCCAAGTCTTCAAGAACCTTGTAATGGCCCTGCCGGAATAAGCAGGAATAGGGAAAAGCTGTTCTCTCATAGGCTGGACGTGAGGTGATGATCTATGCGCCGCCGTCCTCCCATGCCCGCCCGGCAGAAGGCGAAGCTCTTCTGCTTCCTGTTTGCCTGTGTCCTCATGGTTCTGACCGTTGTGGGCACGGGTCATCTCCGATCCATCCTGGGGAGCCTGGCGGTAACCCGGGTGTCCAACATGGTGAACCGCCTGGTAGCAGAGGCGGTCAGCGATGCGGTCAACAGCGGGGAGATCCAGTACAACGATCTGATTTCCCTGGAAAAGAACGACACCGGCGGCGTAGCCGCTCTGGTAAGCAACATGGCGGAGTTCAACCGCCTTCAGGCATCCATTACCCAGGATATTCTGACCCGTCTGGGGGAGATGTCAGACATCGAACTGGAGATCCCCGTGGGGACCCTCAGCGGATCGGCGTTTCTGGCGGGCCGGGGCCCTAAAATGTCGGTGCGGATGCAGTCCACAGGCAGCTGCTCGGCTCGGTTTGAGAATCAGTTTTCCCACGCGGGCATCAACCAGACTACCCATCAGATATTGTTGTGCGTGGATGTCTCCGTTTCCATCCTGCTGCCTGGATTTCGCACAGGGACTCAGGTAACTAACTCTTTTGCCGTGGCGGAAACGGTGATTGTGGGGGAGGTGCCCGATAGCTATACCTATTTTGATTCCGGGAATCCTGTGGAAGAGGATGCCTTTGAATACTCGATCAACAACGGATAAGTCTGCGCCGCCGGGCGGCGCTGCACTCAGGAGGAACCAATGGATTACAAAAACGAAATGAAGAGCCTTCGTGAGACCCTCAGTGAGGCGGGCTACCGCTACTATGTGCTGGACGATCCCACCATGGAGGACTACGAATATGACCGCCTCCTGCGCCGTCTGGAGGAGCTGGAGGCGGCGCACCCCGAGGAGATCACCCCGGATTCGCCCACCCAGCGGGTAGGGGGCGCGGCCCTTGAGAGCTTTACTCAGGTGACGCATCCCGTACCTCTGGAGAGCCTCCAGGACGTCTTTTCCCCCGAGGAGGTGGAGGAGTTCGCCAGACGGATGGAGGAGGCGCTGGGGACGGTTGCCTACAGTATAGAGCCCAAGGTGGACGGCCTCAGTGTTGCACTGGAGTACCGGGATGGAGTTTTCGTTCAGGGCGCGACCCGTGGAGACGGCCGGGTGGGGGAGGATGTGACGGAAAATCTCCGGACCATCAAGTCCATCCCCATGACGCTGCCGGACAAGCTCCCCCGGCTCATCGTCCGGGGTGAGGTCTTCATGCCAAAGAATGTCTTCCATAAACTCAACCACCAGCGGGAAGAAAACGGAGAGGCCCTCTTCGCCAATCCCCGCAATGCCGCCGCCGGTTCCCTGCGCCAGCTGGACCCCAAGGTCTGCGCCAAAAGGCTGCTGGATATCCGTGTGTTCAACCTCCAGCTGGCCGAGGGCCGGACCTTTGCATCCCATAGCGAGACCCTGGAGTACATCGCTTCCCAGGGCTTCCGGACCATCCCACACAAAGTGCTGGACCGGGTGGAGGATGTCAACGCGGAGATCGTCCGTCTGGGGGATTCCCGGGAGGAATTGCCCTTTGATATGGACGGTGCGGTTGTAAAGGTAAACTCCCTGTCAGAACGTGCCGCTGTAGGAAGTACAGCCAAATGCCCCCGCTGGGCCATTGCCTACAAGTACCCTCCGGAGCAGAAGCCCAGCCGTGTGCTGGAGATCGTGGTCCAGGTGGGCCGGACGGGGGTGCTGACCCCCAAGGTAGTGGTGGAGCCGGTGCGTCTGGCGGGCACCACAGTTACCAACGCCACCCTGCACAATCAGGATTTTATTGAGGAAAAGGACATCCGTGTCGGCGATACGGTGGTCCTGCAAAAGGCCGGTGAGATCATCCCCGAGGTGGTAGAGGTCCTCAGGGACCTCCGGCCAGAGAACACCGAGCCCTACCGCTTTCCCAAGCTCTGCCCCGTGTGCGGCGCGCCGGTTGTCCGAGACGAGGACGGTGCGGCCATCCGCTGCACCGGCGCGGAGTGTCCCGCCCAGCTCCACCGAAATCTGACCCACTTTGCCAGCCGGGACGCCATGGACATCGATGGCGTAGGCCCCGCCGTCATCAAGCAGCTCATCGATAAGGAGCTGGTCAAGACCCCGGCGGACCTGTACTTTTTGACCGCTGACCAGCTGGCGGATCTGGAACGTATGGGAAAAAAGTCTGCGCGGAACGCCGTAGACGCCATTGCCGCCAGTAAGGACCGGGGTCTGGAGCGTCTGCTCTATGCTCTGGGCATCCGGCAGGTGGGTCAGAAAGCGGGGAAGATTCTCGCCGCCCATTTTGGCAGCTTCGACGCCCTGGCTCAAGCTACCGAGGAGGAACTGACCGCTATCGACGATGTGGGGGGCATCACTGCCGCCTATATCCGTAAATGGCTGGAGAGTCCCCAGTCCAGGCACCTGATAAGCCGTCTGAAGGAGGCGGGTGTCAGTATGGAAGCCGCCCGGCAGAGCGCCGGAGAGCAGTTCAAAGGCATGACCTTCGTCCTCACCGGCGCGCTGGAGAAGTTCACCCGTGATGAAGCCGCCGCCCTCATCGAGGCCCGGGGCGGCAAGGCCAGCGGCTCGGTGAGCAAAAAGACCACTTATGTGGTGGCGGGTGAGAACGCCGGGAGCAAGCTGCGCAAGGCGGGTGAGCTGGGGATCCCTGTGCTGACGGAGGATGAATTTGCCGCCATGCTGGCGGAGTGAAGGGGGGAGAGCTGCAATGCGGATCGGCATTATTTCTGACACCCATGGGCGGCTGCGCCCGGAGGTGGCTGAGCGGCTGCGGGGCGTGGACTGCATCCTCCACGCCGGGGACTTTGACGACCCGTCAGTCATGGAGGCGCTGGACCGTCTGGCCCCGGTGTACGGTGTGCGGGGCAATAACGACTGGGGCGGCTGGGCACAGGAGCTGCCCCGGCTGATGCGCATCGACCTGGGCGGCGTATCCTTCTGCGTGACCCACCGCCGTTCCGACGTCCCCTGGAACCTGACGGGGGTGGACGTGGTGATCTGCGGCCACACCCACCAGTACGCCCAGGAGCGGATCATGGGCCGCCTGTGGCTGAATCCAGGGAGCTGTTCCTATCCCCGGCCTCCCCGGTCCGTGCCTACCATGGTCATGCTGGACACAGACGAAGAGGGGGGATATTCCCTTGAAAAGGTGGAGCTTGCCCTATGACAGGTTCTGTGATCGCCATCGTTGACGATGACGCTTATATCGGGGACATGCTGGAGGAGCTTCTGCGCCGGGAGGGGTATGGCGTTCTGCGGGCCTACTCCGGCACGGAAGCCCTCATGCTTTTGGAGGACAGGCGTCCCGACCTGATCCTGCTTGACCTGATGCTGCCCGGCTTGAACGGGGAGGAGGTACTGCCCCATCTGACCGGGATACCGGTGATCGTCCTCTCCGCCCGGGCGGCGGTGGAGGACAAGGTGGACCTGCTCCAGGGCGGAGCCGCCGACTATCTGACCAAGCCCTTTGACACCCGAGAGCTTCTGGCCCGCATTGCGGTCCAGCTGCGCCGGCAGTCCCGGCAGGACGGGATTCTGCGGTACAGGGGGATCGCTCTTGCCCCGGAGACCCGGGAGGCAACGGTGGACGGCGGGGCTGTCCGCCTGACCCGCACGGAGTATGGCATTTTGAAGCTGCTGATGCAGAATCCCCGACAGGTGATTACGAAATCTCAGCTTTTGGAGCAGCTGAGTATGGATACGCCGGACTGCGTGGAGAGTTCGTTAAAGGTACATGTCAGCAATCTCCGCCGGAAGCTCCGGGAGGCCGGGGCGGGGGAGGTCATCGAGGCAGTGTGGGGGATCGGCTTCAAGCTGGCGGAATGATTTGACGCCCTGCGGACCGCACCGCTTTTTTCTTCTTCCTTCGTCAAAGAATGTTCCGTACCGCTCCTGCGGGGGCGGCGGGGGCTCTTCTCTTATTTTAACTTTGTTCCTGCCGGGTGCCCATCCCAGGCCGAGCGGCCAGCAGGATCAGGCCTGGCATGTTCAAACCGGGAATTTTTTCAAAAATGCTTTCAGTCTTCATAGCGTTCATCCATGACAGATCGATCATGTGCGGCATCAAAAGGTTTTGAACCACATTTTCCCTCAGAAGTGGCCAGCAGGAAACTGCATTCCTCGCCAAATTCACAGCCGAATACAATATCCGCATCTTCTGGGATCGTTCTCTGAATTGCGCTGCATATTGCATCAAGGCTTTCAATATCCGCCTCCCAGGGCAAATTGCAATATAGCAATACGGACACGATCTTCCGTCCCTGCTCCGGAGCCATTTCCGCCGCTGCCAGCGGGGCCAGGCTTATCATTTCATCCATTGATGTGCAAGGGAGGCTTTCCCAGAGAAAAGCTGCCTCGTCTTTTCGAAGGATCTGCACATCAGCATAGTCTACGTTAATAAGGCCCGTATTCTCGATGAACTTTTGCTCTAACCGCTCAAAGCCCTCTTTGTTGAGAACCCGTTTGCGCGCTGGTTTTCTAAAGAATGATTTTAATTTCTTCCACATCATTCCAATCGATCCTTTCCGGTGGATTTTTCAGCTGCCGGTAAGCCCTCCACATCATATCCGCAACCAGTTGGGGGCGCACTCCGCCCGTCAAACCTCCAAACATTGGGATAACGATGCTTTCGATACTGTACTCCGCCGCACACATCAGGGTTGTCCGCATACATTGATAGACGACCTGCGGGTCTAAAATCCGCTGGGGTGTGCGCATGGAGGGCGTATGGATCAGCGACTGGCCGTCTTTTCCTGCATCGATCAAAAAGCTGGTCCCCACCGGCTGTTCACCGTAAAAATGATGGATGATATACTGCTGTACCCGCTTTTGCAGCTGGTCCCCAAACCACTCGGTGATCGCCAGATCATACCCGCCGTCCATCAGTCCGAAGGCATTGGCAGGAGATACCACACACTGCACCTGGTGGGTCTCCATGAAGTGCCGGAAATCATCACAGATGATTTCCACCTCCGGAGCGGAATCAAAATACAACTCCAGAAATTTGCATTTTCGCAAATCACGTTCCAGCAGGCAGATCTTTGCCGGAATCGGGCCGCAGGGAATGGGATACAGCTGTTTGATAAACAGGGGAATATACTCCATTCCCAATACGGTGAGAAGTCCCCGCCGCTGGCGGTCCATCAGCAGGTCGGACAGCAGCTGTTCCGTTGCCGGTTTTCCGCCGATGCTCTGAACTTCCGACAGCGCGAAACACGGAACCGTGCGCAGACGTGTCAGGAACCCGCCGTTGTCATCTTCCCGGATATTCTGTATGATCGCTGTCATAAAATCACTGGCGTTTTGGAATTTGTCCATTTGCTGTTCCCGTTCCAGCCGGGTGCCGCCCACCAGCAGGGTCAGGTTGTCAATCATAATACGCCGCATAAAAACTCCTCCACATTTCTGATCTGGTTTTCCGCTGGTCTGTTCCAAGCATATCACACTCCCCTGTACCAAAACAAGTACAGGGGGGTGATTGCTATTTGTGCTGGGAAATGGTAGAATAGGCTATCAAGAAAATGGAGGGCACTTTCATGGTCGATCTTCACGTCTTTCACAGCATCTCCGCACGGGAGTTACTGGCAGGAAACAATATTCCATCTGAGGCCAGTGGCCTGGGCGTATATTTCCACGTCTATCAGGATGCGGACCGGCCCTTTTATATCGGTATTTCCGACGATATGGCAGGCAGGAACCGGAATCACCTGGAAAATTACCGGGAAAGGAAATACTGGATGGTCAAGAATCCCCACCGGCTGACCGACCTGCGTTGTTTCGTGGCTGATGATTTCTACTCCACCTATGACTTTTACGCACCCGGAAGGGATGCGGCGTGCAGGGAGTGGGGTCAAGCCGTGGAGCGGCTCTTTGACCATATGACTATTCTGTTTGGCAAGGTCACTCTGCTGAAGGATGGCTACCCGGTGGAACAGTCCTCAGAAGCGGCCCGCCGCACGGTGGAACAGGTAGAACGGCAGCTGCAGGACAACATGGTCCTGCGTCTCAACCTTGACCCCAGCTGGATCGGCCGAACCGGAAGCAACCGGGGAGGAGGTTTGGATGATGTAGCCCACCGGCTTTCCCTGACCTATGCGGACAATATCTCTGTGCGGCTGGACGAAAGGATTTTGCTGTGAATCTTTTGCCCTTCCGCGTCTATCAGATTCTTTCTGAACACACCGACGGAGACCACGCCCTGGCCATGGGGGAGCTGCTGCGCCTGCTGCGGACGGAGTATGGTCTGCGATGCGACCGCCGGGCGGCATATGCCGCCCTGGATAAGCTGCGGGCTGTCGGCTGTCACATTCCGGAGTACCAGGATGACGGCGAGGGCTACCGGCTGCTGTCCCGTTCTCTGGAGCCATCCGAGGTCCAGTTGCTGTCGGACGCGGTGTCCGCCTTTCCGGGTATCTCGCAGCGCCAGTGTGAACGGCTGCTGGACAGGCTTCAGCGGGGCCTGAGCCGCTGGCAGCGGGCGCAGTGCCGTCCTCTCATCGCTGGAGTGCCCTGGCGTGGCATGAATCATGAAGCTTTCCTGTCCGTGGAGGTGCTGGAGGAGGCTGTTTCGCGCCGCTGTCAGGTGGAGTTTCAGTACATGGAGTACGGTATGGACAAGCGCCTCCATCCCCGCCGGGAGCGGCCTTACCGGGTATCGCCCTACGGCCTGTGCTTCGCCAACGGGAACTACTACCTGATTTGCCGGTATCAGGGAGCGGAGGACATCAGCCACTACCGGGTGGATCGGATTCAGTCCCCGGTCCTGCTGGAGGAGCAGCCTGCCGAACCGCTGCCAGCCGGGCTGGACCTGGCGCGGTATGTCCGGGAGCGGGTGTACCCCTTTCCTGGCGAGGCCGTCCATGCGGTGTTACGCTGTGAGAGTGATTTGCTCAGCGATGTGCTGGACCGCTTCGGCATGGAAACCCGGCTTCGGGACAATGGAGACGGGACCTTTGACGCGGCAGTGTTTACCGGAGCCGCCGGGCTGAAATTTTGGGCGCTGCAATATGTATCGCTCTGTCAGGTCTTGGAGCCGGACTGGCTGCGGAAAGAGATTAGTGATACCCTGCGGACAGGGTGGGAGAACTATCAAAGAAGGATTGAATTTTAATGGGAACCACTTCTTTTGAAGTTCTTAAACCTCTTTACCAAATCTTAACCATTTCCTTAACCGTTTTCTTAACCACCCCCTGCTAAAATACGTGTATTCCAATCAAGGAGGTAAGAAAATGGACTACATCCTTCAAACAAACAACTTAATCAAGCATTATAAGAACGGAAAGGCCCTCAACGGCCTGACCATGCACGTAGAAAAGGGAGCCATCTACGGCTTCGTAGGCCGCAACGGCGCGGGCAAGACCACCCTCATCCGCCTGATCTGCGGCCTCCAGGAGCCCACGGAGGGTACCTTCACCCTCTACGGCTGTCCCAACGACAGCAGGGAGATCACCCGCTCCCGCCGCCGCATGGGAGCGGTGGTGGAGACTCCCTCCATCTACCTCTCCATGACGGCGGAGGAAAACCTGAAACAGCAGTATCAGATCTTGGGCCTGCCGTCCTACGACGGCCTCCACGACCTGCTGGAGTTGGTCCGCCTGGGGAACACCGGAAAGAAAAAGGCGAGGGACTTCTCCCTGGGAATGCGCCAACGCCTGGGCATCGCCGTGGCTCTGGCCGGGGACCCGGACTTCCTCATCCTGGACGAGCCCGCCAACGGCCTGGACCCCCAGGGCATCGTGGAGATCCGGGAGCTGATCCTCCGTCTGAACCGGGAGCGGCAGATCACCGTTTTGATCTCCAGCCACATTCTGGACGAACTGAGCCGCCTCGCCACCCACTACGGCTTTATCGACAATGGCCGCATGGTCAAGGAGATCAGTGCCCCCGAACTGGAAGCCAGCTGCCGGAAGTGCCTGCGCCTCACGGTCAGCGACGCGCGGCCGCTGACCGCCGCCCTGGACAAAATGGGGCTAGAATACTCCATCCGCAGCGATACGGAGGCCGACGTCTACGACGCCCCCTCCGTCACCGAGCTGACCCTGGCCCTCCACAACGCGGGCTGCGAGGTGAAGAACATCCACGAACATGATGAGAGCCTGGAGAGCTACTACATGAATCTGGTGGGAGGTGCCGTCGATGACTAACCTCCTGCGGGCCAATTTCTTCCGGATGCGCCGGGACCATGTGTTCTGGACGTGCTTCGGCACGGTGCTGGCCTGTTCCGTCGTCTTCGTGTTCTTCTGGTGCCGGGAGGACGTCCAGCGCGGCTTTCAGGTAAAGCTGGAGCAGCATTATTTCAATATGGCGATGTCGCTGGGCTTCTTTATCGCCATGTTTGCCGCTATGTTTCTGAACGCGGAGTACAGCGATGGCACGATCCGCAATAAGCTGACCGTAGGCTGCATCCGCCGGGAGGTCTATCTGGCCAACTTTCTCACGGTCCTGACCTCGTCCCTGTTCTTTACCGCCGCGTGGCTCATCGGCGGGTGCGTTGGCATCCCGATGGTCGGGCCCTGGGGATTCGGCCTTGGAGGGCTGGCGTTCCATGTTCTCATCATCGTGGGCTCCGCCGTGGCCTTTGCCGCCATCTTCACCTTTCTGGGGATGCTCCTCAGCAGGCGAACCGCCACAGTTACCGTGGTGCTGTCCTGGTTTGCTCTGCTGCTGGTAGCCTCCATGGTCGAAAACACCCTCTCCGAGCCGGAGTTTGTCGGCGGCCTCCTCATGACCGTGGACGGGATGCAGACGATGACCCCGGAGCCCAATCCCCGCTACGTCTCCGGGGCACTTCGGACGTTTTACGAGGTCGTCCGTGACATCATCCCCGCCGGGCAGGCGATACAGGTGCAGAACCTGGCGGTACTTGATCCCCTGCGGGCGCTGCTGTGCGATCTGGGCGTGACGGCGGTCTTCACCCTGGGCGGGCTGGCGCTCTTTGAGCGCAAGGACCTGAAATAGGGGAGGGGGCGTATGAGAAATCTGCTGCACGCCAATTTCCACCGGGTGTGGAAAAGCCGCATCTTTTGGGGCTGTATGGCGCTGATGCTGCTTTACGGTCTGCGGCTGGTCTATTCACTCCAGGAGGCGCTTCAAGAGGGCTGGACGCAGGACCACCCCGCATTTCTGTTCTTCACCCAGGTCTGGTTCCTCCTGGCGGCGTGGTACAGCTCGTTTTTAAGCGGGGAGTACGGCGACGGGGCCGTCCGCAACAAGCTGGCGGTGGGCGCGGTCCGTCCGGCCATCTACTTCGCGGATCTGGTAACCTGCATCGCGGTGGGCCTGATGCTGTGCGCCGCCTTTATCCTTCCAAACTGGACGCTGACCAGCTTCTTCTTCGGTCACTCCGATGCGGTCAACTATATCTGCTCACCGGGCCAGACCGCAGTCGATCTTTTGGCAGGCGCTCTTGTAATTGTGTCCTACAGCGCGATATTTTCCGCAGTCGGCATGAATATCCAGCACAGAGCGGCGGGGCCGGTGGTGGTGATCCTGACCGCGTGCGTCCTTTATTTGAATGGCCTTGTCTGCGATATGGAACTGGCCCTCTATTGTCAAGCGCCTGAGCCCCTCAAGTATTCCAGGCTCAGGCTGGCTTATGACCGCTTTTTTGCCGAATGGCTCCCGGGAGGGCAGGGGCGTTATTATGTGATGCACGCCGGAAGCTCCGGCAAGGCTCCTGTGCTGGCGGCGTATTCCCTGATCGTCATCGCCGCCAGCACCGCCGCGGGACTGTTCCTGTTCCGCAGAAAGGACCTGAAATAATGAGCGCAAGATTAAGCATAAACCTCCTCCTGCGGGCCAATTTCTACCGTCTCTGGCGCAGCGCGTCCTTCTGGGTGGCGGTGTCGGTGATGTTCGGCGTCGGCGTATTCGAACTGGCGGTGGGCGTTCACGCCCAGCGGCAGGGGGCCCCCGTCCCTCTGGACAACCGCTACATGCTCTTCGTCCTCATGTCCGGCGTGGTCCTCTCCGCCTTTTGCAGCCTTTTCGTCGGCGCGGAGTACAGCGACGGAGCCATCCGCAACAAGATCGCCGTGGGCCACTCCCGCGCCAACCTGTATCTGGCGAATCTTGCAACCTGCTCGGCGGCGGGCGTCCTGGTCTGCCTGGGCTACATTCTCCCCATGACGGCGGCGGGCATCCCGCTGATGGGCGGCTTCACGCTGCCGCCGGCCTCCGTCCTGTGGTTCACCCTCTGCGCCTTTCTCATGACCGCCTCCCTGTGCGCCGTCTTCACCATGGCGGCCCTGCTGAACCAGAACAAGGCGGTGGTGGCGATCGTCTGCATTTTTCTGGCCTATTTCCTCCTGTTCCTGGGGATATACCTCAATTCCCGCCTGACGGAGCAGGCCGTCATCCCCGCTCGGGAGTACATCGAAAACGGCCAGATACTCGTGCGGGAGGCCATGCCGAACCCGGCCTACGTCCAGGGACTCAAGCGCACGATTTTTGAAGCCCTGTACGACCTCCCCGGCTGTCAGGCGGTGCAGCTGATCGCCGCGGCGGAGGCGCGCCCCATCCGCCTGCCGCTGGTGAGCTTTTGCGCCGCCGCCATCAGCACCGCCGCAGGTCTGGCGCTGTTCCGGCGGAAAGATTTGAAATAGGAGGGAGCAAATGAACCGCCTTCTGAAAAGCGAAATGTCGAAGCTGACCAGAGCCCGTCCTTTGCATCTGATCGCGCTGCTGATGCTGGCGCTGTCCGTGGTGACGTCACTGTCCTGTCTGAGCTACGTCAATTCTCCCAAGGCGGAGGAACTGGAGATCGTATCCATGGCTACGACGCCTTTTTCTCCTCCCTGAAGGATACCCCTACCATCTCCGTTCTGGCGGCGCTGGCCATATCCATCGTTGTCTGCGGCGACTTTGAGAACCGCACGACCCAACTGAAGATCGTAGTAGGCTATCACCGCGCTCCCATTTTTTTCAGCAAGCTGATCGCTGCTGCTGCGGCGGATGTCATTCTCCTACTGCCTTACGTCCTGGGCCGGACAGTGCTGCAAAGCGTCCTACTGGGATTTGGGCATCCGTTCACGGTAGAAGCGGCAGCCAATATGGCGGCGGCCTTCTTCGCGGCTGTGCTGACCGGCATCGCCATCAACGGGATCACCTTCATTCTGGCGTTCCTTCTGCAGAAAACGGTCCTTGTGGTGGCGGCGGGCTTCTGTCTGGTGCTGCTGGGCGGCAACGCGCTGGTATCCTTCGGCGTCGCTACCCCCTGGTTCGGCAGACTGCTGGCCAATACGCCGCTGGGGCTTCTCCGTGCCATGGACGCCGCCGCCTACGCGCCCGCCATGGTAGGGAAGGCCTTCGGCATCAGCATGGTCTGGATCGCGGCTTTCGCCCTTCTGACCTGCCGGATATTCCAAAAAGCGGAATTGAAATAAGTCCCTTCCAACCGCGCGCCCCCTAGTTGCGAGGACGCCCGAAACCGCCCGTCCGGCTTGGTGGAAATACGCGGTCGTAACCATAGTTGACCCCTTTATCGAGCCGTTCCGAACGATCCCCAACGCCTATAAAACGCTGATGGCCTATATGCGCCTCAACCGGCTGGAGCATTTGGAGGACAAGGACGTTATCGCGTGCTTTGAACGGGAATATAACCGGGACGGCACAGACTATATGGATGTATATATTGCTGTAAAGTAAGGGAGGGAGCGCGGATGGTGTACGTTCTTGCGGTGCTGTGCATCCTGCTGGCAGTTGCCGTCCTTCTGCTGCTCTGGAAGCTCTGGCTTCTCCGCCGCTCGGCGGAGGAGCTTCGCCGCGGCGTCCAGGAGCGTCTGGAAACGGACACCAACACACTCCTGTCCATCCCCAGCCGGGACGGCGCCATGTGCCGTCTGGCTGCTGGCCTCAATGTCCAGCTGCGCCAGCTCCGCCGGGAGCGGCAGCAGTATCAGAACGGCGACCGGGACCTGAAAGAGGCGGTGACCAACGTCTCCCACGATCTCCGCACCCCCCTCACCGCCATCTGCGGCTATCTGGATCTGCTGGAAGGGGAGGAGAAGAGCGAGGCAGCGGAGCGCTACCTGGCCCTCATCCGGGGCCGGACAGATCATTTGCGATCCCTGACGGAGGAATTTTTCCGCACATCGGCGGTCCTGGCCGCCGAAGAGCCGGAGCCTGCGGAACCCGTCAGCCTCAACCGGGCGGTGGAGGAGAGCCTTGCCGCCTGGTACGGCGTCTTCTCCGCCCGCGGCATCGCGCCGGAGGTGGAGCTGCCGGAAACTCCGGTGGTCCGCCCCCTGAACCGGGAGGCGGTGAGCCGCATCCTGAGCAACGTCCTGTCCAACGCAGCCAAATACAGCCCGGGGGACCTCCGCATTGTTCTGGAGAAGGACGGTACCCTGACCTTTTCCAACGCCGCCCCGTCCCTGACGCCGGTGCTGGCGGAGCAGCTGTTCGACCGATACTTCACTGTGGAATCCGGCGGGCAGGGCACCGGCCTGGGCCTGTCCATCGCCCGGCGTCTGACGGAGCAGATGGGCGGGACCGCCGCCGCCGGATGGCAGGCGGGCATCCTCACCGTCCGCCTGCATTTTCCCGGAAAATAGCAGGAGACCGCCGCAGGTATGTACGCCTGCGGCGGTCTCCTGTCCGGAAAAATATGCTTGCAATCTGTGGACATCCATGGTAAACTTTTCCCGGCATTTTGAATGATTGTAAGGAAAAGAGGTTCTATATGGACTTACTGACGATGTATGCCCAAATGGGGCTCGGCAAGGCGGTCTGCGACAGGGGGGAAGAGATCCTGTCCCGTCTGACGGACCGCTTCCGGGCCATCGACCAGCGGGCGGAGATCAACCAGGCCAAGGTCCTCCTGGCCATGCAGAAAAACCGCATCGGCGCCCAGCACTTCGCCGCCACCACCGGCTACGGCTACGACGACGACGGCCGGGAACGCCTGGAGAAGGTCTATGCGGACGTCTTCCACACCGAGGCGGCGCTGGTCCGCCCACAGATCACCTGCGGCACCCACGCCCTGACGGTGGCCCTCAGCGCCAATCTCCTGCCGGGGGACGAGCTGCTCAGCCCGGTGGGACTACCCTACGACACCCTCCAGGAGGTCATAGGCATCCGCCCTTCGCCCTGCTCCCTCGCGGAGTACGGCGTAACCTACCGGCAGGCGGACCTGAGGCCGGACGGCAGCTTTGACTATGACGCCATCCGCGCCGCCATCACGCCGAAGACCAGGCTCGTCACCATCCAGCGCAGCAAGGGCTACGCCACCCGCCCGTCCTTCTCCGTCCAGCAGATCGGGGAGCTGATCGCTTTCTGCAAATCCGTCAAGCCGGACGTAAAGGTTATGGTGGACAACTGCTATGGCGAATTTGTTGATGTAGTCGAGCCCTCCGATGCAGGTGCCGACATGGTGGTGGGCAGCCTCATCAAGAACCCCGGCGGAGGTCTGGCCCCCATCGGCGGATACATCTGCGGCACTCAGGAGTGCGTGGACCGGTGCGCCTACCGTCTCTCTGCCCCCGGTCTGGGGCAGGAGGTGGGGGCCAACCTGGGCATCCTGCCCGCCTTCTATCAGGGCTTCTTCCTTGCACCCACAGTGGTCGCCGGAGCCCTGAAGGGCGCGATCTTCGCTGCCAACCTCTACGAGAGCCTGGGTTTCCGCTGCATCCCCAACGCAACGGAGCCCCGTCAGGACATCATACAGGCGGTGGAGCTGGGCAGCGAGGCGGCCATGTGCGCCTTCTGCGCGGGCATCCAGGGTGCGGCTCCGGTGGACAGCTTTGCTGCCCCTGTTCCCGGGGACATGCCCGGCTATGACAGTCAGGTCATCATGGCTGCGGGAGCCTTCGTTCAGGGCAGCAGCATCGAACTCAGCGCCGACGGCCCCATCCGTCCGCCCTATGCCGTGTACTTCCAGGGCGGACTCACCTGGCACCACGCCAAGCTGGGCATCCTGCTCTCCCTGCAAAAAATGGTAGATGGAGGGCTGGCCGCTCTATGATGAATATAGCGGCGAACCACTACTACCGCCGGAGACCGCCTCCGCACACATTTCGCTTTTGATTCAAAACTGAAATGTGTGAAGGAGAAATAAAACTATGTGGTTTTGGCTTGCGCTGATCGCTCTGTTTTGCTGGAGCGGTTCCGATCTCTTCTCAAAAATTGGCTGCCGGGATGCTTCCGACAAGTACAGCCATCTGAAAATGGTTATGGCGGTGGGCGTCGTCATGGGCCTCCATGCCTACTTTGAGGTCTTTGTGAACGGAGTGGAGATCAATTTCAGCATCATCCTCACCTACCTGCCCGTGTCCCTGCTCTATATCCTGTCCATGGCCCTGGGCTACCTGGGCCTGCGGTATATCGAATTGAGCGTTTCTTCTCCCATCTGCAACTCCTCCGGCGCTCTGGTGGCGGTGCTGACCTTCATCTTTGTCGGTCTGGACGATTATTCCCCCCTGGCCCTGTTTGCCGTGGCGCTGGTGTGCGTAGGTGCTATCGGTCTGGGCGTGGTGGATTCCACCGAGGACGCGGAGCTTCGCGCCGCCCGCCAGCAGGAAGGCAACTACAAGTACGCCAAGAGCTGGGTAGCCCTGGCACTGCCAGTGGCCTACTGCGTCCTGGACGCGGCGGGCACTTTCGCCGACAACCGGGTGCTGGAGACGCTCAATGAGGACAGCGCCAACGTGGCCTACGAGCTGACCTTCCTCTTCGCGGCAGTGGTCTGCTTCATCTACGCAGTCATTATCAAGAAGGACCGCCTCATCCCCAAGATGGAGGCCCCCAAGTACATCGGCGCGGTCTGTGAGACCGCCGGCCAGTTCGCCTACATCTACGCCATCGCGGACACGGAGCATCTGGCCATGTCCGCCCCCATCATTTCCGCTTACTGCGCCGCCTCCGTGCTTTGGAGCCGCATTTTCCTCAAGGAAAAGCTGTCCTGGAAGCATTATGGCATGATCCTGCTCATTGTGGCGGGCATCGTCATCATGGGCGTACTTGATCTTTAATGCTCTGATCTCCCAACGAAGGCCCGAGGCTGAAAAGCCCCGGGCCTTTTTCTGCCGTTTATGACAATTTCATAACATTTGATGACAGTGGGATTGTCCTTTCGCCCGCCGCCTGCTATTCTTGTAGCGGTGCTGTGGCCCGGACACTGCTGCGCCCATACCTTTTCTCAAGAGAAAAAGTGTCAAAAGAGCTTTGAATTCGAATCTGAAGCCGCTGCAATTCCTCAATTTCTGCCCGGTAACGGAAATATACCTTACATCTGACAAAAGGATGTGAAACCGAATGCTGCACTTTGCGATATGCGATGATGAGCCGCTGATGGTTCAGGAGATTGCAGACTGTCTCTCTGCGTACATGGAGGAGAAGCGTATTCCCTCATACCAGATCAGCCGTTTTACAAGCGGCAGCGCTCTGTTGGAGAGCGGCGGTGATTTCGATCTGATCTTTCTTGATATTCAGATGGAGAAGCCTGACGGGATGGAAACCGCCGGGATTCTGCGCCGGCAGGGGAACCGCAGTCTGCTGGTTTTTGTGACGGTTCTCCGGGAGTGCGTCTTCGACGCCTTTGAAACGGAGGCTTGCGGCTATCTCCTCAAGCCTCTGGACCGCGCCCGTTTCGTCCGGACCATGGACCGGGCGCTGGCGTCCCTGGAGCGCCGGGCGGCAAAAAGCGTGATGGTCCGGCGGGGTGCTTCCTGCGAGGTGATTCCCCTGTCTCAAATCATATACTGCGAGGTGCAGGGCCGGAAGCTGTATATCCATCTGGACAGCGGCGTGATTATCGACTGCTACGGCAGGCTGGATGAATTCGCCCGGCGGGTTGACGGCCGCTTTTTCCGCTGTCACAGGAGCTATCTTGTCAATCTGGACCATGTGCGCGGCAGCCGTGCCGGACAGGCCGTACTCTCGCAGGGCGGCAGCGTTCCGGTTTCCAGACTGCGTGAGAGCGATTTGACCAAGGCGCTTTTACAGCACATGAAAGAGAGGGATTCCTGACATGGATATTTTTACCTCTTGCCTTTCTGCCGCCAATCTTGTGGGGCAGGGGATTCTGCATACTGCGTTCGTCTGCCGCTTTACCAGACAGAAGTGGACAGTGGGACCGTTTGCCGTCTACTTTCTCCTGCTGTGTGCCTGTGAATGGTGCTTCAGCCAATATGTTCCCATCGGGATTTCCGCCACCGGCGTTCAGCTGCTGATTCTGTACGGTGTCAGCCGCCTTCTCTTGAAGAACCGGCGTCCTGAGTCCTGGGCGGCCGCGATCCTGGCGGTCTATATTTCACAGTTCGCCTTTGGCGTGGTCAACTCGGCAGAGGCGATGGTGTTCCCCTGCCTGGTGGGAAAGCCTCTGCTGTACTTCATGATTCTACTGGCGGAAGTGTCTGCCTTTACGATAAGCGCCTGCTGCAGTGCCGCTGCGCTGGAATTCCTCTCTCCGGAGGAGGACCACGGGATGCCGTATCTCACCCTGCTTCTGGTTCCTTGCCTGTTTTTCTTTGTTGCGGAACTGTATATTCTCCGCACCTCCTACTATAATCTGCCTGTATCCTCCTTACCCGCAGAGACGGGAAAACACACCGCGCTGTTTCTCCTTCAGGTCCTCGGACTGGGGACGATGCTGTGTACGCTGTACGCATACCGCCATGTCTGCCGGGAACTGCAGTCTCAGGCGGCACTGCGCTCCCTGACCCAAGCCGCCAGAGCGCAGAGGATATATACGGAGGAGGCTCAGGCGCGCTACGTCAAGACGCGTGCTTTCCGCCATGATATCCGGAATCATCTCTCTGTCCTGTCCGGTCTTCTGAATGGAGGCCGGGCAGAAGAGGCTGCGGCCTACCTGCAAAAACTGGAAGCGGCTTCTTCCGCACTGTCCTTTCCGGTCTGTACGGGCAACCCGGTGGTAGATGTCCTGCTGGGTGAGAAGCTGGAGGCGGCAAAATCTGCCGGCATCTCAACAGAGGTTTCCCTGTGCCTGCCTGATCCCTGCGGGGCAGATGACTTTGACCTGTGCGTCATTTTTGCCAACGCGCTGGACAACGCCATTACCGCCTGCCAATCTGCCGGGGAAAAGAAGTCCCTGCGCATCGGCGGGGAGCGGCAGGGGGATTTTTACAGGCTGATCTTTGAGAATACCTGCTCCGGCGGGCCCATGCCCCCTATGGGCACCGGACTGTCCAATATCAGGACCGTGGCGGAAAAATACCATGGGGCTATGTTGGTGGAGAAGACGGATCAGCGCTTTTTTCTCCATGTACTGCTGAACATTTCGTGACACCCAGAGCGCATTTCGGTCCAAACCTCTTGCATTCCTGCTTCCGGAAGCTAAACTGTGGATATGGCGCGGCGAGGCCGCAATTTGGAAAGGAGGAATCATCCATGGAACCGATTTCTGGTATTTGCTCCGGCACGGTGCATCTGGCTGCCGCCGGCAGCATAAAGGAGGCGGACCGGGTCCAGCCGCCCCGGGAGGGGAGTTGCCCCGCAAAACCCGTAATGGACGAGTATGCCCCGGAGGAGAAGCGGGAGCCCTCCGGTCTGTACTGGCCGGGAAAAGACGAAGACGGCAGTCCGAAAATCTTTTTTGACCGTCCGGAGCAGCAGGATTCGCCTGAGGCCCCCGAGGTGTCCGGAGAACCGCAGGAGAAAACTCCCGTCGAGAAGACAGAGTCCTGCACTGGCAGTACCGATCAGGTGGATCGGGAGATTGAGCGCCTGAAGAGGAAGCGCGATGAACTGAAAGAACAAATCAGCCGCGAAACAGATCCGTCCAAGGCTGAGCGCCTGGAAAAAATGCTGGCTCAGGTGGAGCGGGAGCTGCGCCAAAAGGACAATGACACTTACCGCCGCCAGCATTCGGTGTTTTCCTGAAGTTCTGCAATCACCGAATTTAGGACTTGCCAAACCTTCCCAAATCAGATATAATAACAAAAGCATTTACTTTTGGCAAACGAAAAATTCGGATGATAAGGAGACAAGAAAATGCCACTGTTTTACACCGCTGTCCCGGAGGGCTCGGCCAGCATGATGTCCCTGCTGATCCCCCTGGTCCTGATGATTGCGCTGATGTACTTTTTGATGATCCGCCCGGAGAACAAACGGAAAAAGCAGGCGGAAGAGATGCGCAACAGCCTGAAGAAGGGGGATCAGATCACCACCATCGGCGGCATCGTGGGCAAGATTGTCCAGGTAACGGACGAGAATATCATCATTGAGACCAGCGATGACCGTGTGCGTATGGAGCTGACAAAGTGGGCCGTTTCCACCAACAACAGCAATCCCCCTGCGGACGCCAAAAAGGCGAAGAAGACCGCGGAGGAGGAGCCCGCCAAGCTGGAGGATGGCTCTGACAGCGAGACCAAATAACCCTATCCTGCCGCATATTCTATTCTCCCGGCCAATATACTGGTTTATATCAGTAATTGGCCGGGAGGTTCTGTTTATGTCAAAGGTTGTCATGTCTCTGCCGGATGGGATGGTCAAAAACTGCCTGATCGGAGGAGGAATTTCGCTGCTGTCCTACATCCTTCTGCAAATGCTGTGCGCTCTGCTGGTGGACCGGGGGGTGCTTGGGCTGGAGCAGATGTATCCTCTGGTGTGCGTCACGGCCGCCCTGGCGTCCTTCCTTGGCTGCGGCTACAGCGTACTGAAAGGGAAGGGGACGTCCATGCTGTCCGTACCGGTGGTGGTTGTGGTTTTTCTGGCGCTGACGCTGGCTGCCGCCCTGCTTACAACGGAGACTGTGCGGATTGAGAACGGACTGACCGGTCTGGGCCTGTCGATGGCGGCAGGCGGGCTGCTGGCTGCGCTGGTGGGGTATAATCTTCCCAAAGGGAGGCGGGGAAGACCCGGAAGCCGTAGGCGGCGGAAGTGAGACAGCCGTGTCAAGGTGTGAAAATAACCAAAATTCATTCAATTTCCACAAAAATGAACTCTGAGAAGGGGAGAGAGGTGATTACGCGCTGTAATCGCCTCTCTCCCCAGATGTGGGGGACATACCGGAGGCAATCCACAAAATATTCCGGGAAACCCATTGAACCGCCCTGCTTTTGCGGATGGCTCTGTTTGGTTGACATAATATTGTTTACATAATATTTTGTCATAATTGACAAAATAACTGTGCATTCTCGATTTTCTCTTGCGAAATGGTGAAATTTGCACTATATTTATAAGCAGGCACGATACCCTGTTCTTTCCAGCGGTCCACATAAGACGCGGCCGCTTTGGTTTCCGATTGTGCTGTGCCGCTTCTAAAACTTGTCCAAGCCGCATAGGCTGTGGCGAGGTGATGGAAGATGCGTGGGCGAATGGTACTGCGAACGATCCGCCTTGGAGGCTGGGACCCAAATCTGATCCGGCTGCTTCTGCTGGCGCTGGCCTTTCTGGCCGGGGCCCTGGGGGGGCATCTGTATGCCGGTTCCTGTGGCGAAGAAGCCTGGGAGGCATTGGGGCAATATTTGGGGGACTACTGCCGTCTTTACGATGGCGGCGGGGTGGAGATCTCCTTGCTCAGCTGCGTGGTCATGTATTTTGGATATGCCGTGCTGCTGTTCCTGCTGGGCTTTTCTGCGGCGGGGGTGGTGCTGATTCCGGCGCTGTCCGGAGTCTTTGGCTTTTTTACGATGTATACGGTGTCCTGCTTCGTCCGGTGTTACGGAAGGGCGGGGGCCGCTTTGGCCCTGGGGGCCATGGTGGTGCGGCTGGTGTTTACGCTGCCCTGCTTTTTTCTGCTGGCGGAGGCGGCGTGGCCGCTGTCCACAGAACTGTTTGCGCTCTCCTTCGGGCGGGGCAAGCGCTCGTCTCCCGTGTTGTATGGGAGCCGTTATTTTTTATGGTTTGTGTTGTGTGCCGTGATTCTGGCGCTGGGGGTGTTCTGCGAGCGGCTGTTGACGCCGCTGCTGTTCCGTCTGGCGCTGGGTGCGATATAGACTGAAGAAGAGGATGGGATGCTGTGACGGAATATTATATTGAGGGTTTTGCGGGTTATCTGGAACTGGAGCGCAGTGCATCCAATAATACCATCACCTCCTATGTCCGGGACGTCACGCAGTTTTCCCGATACCTCCTGGAGTCGGAGGATGTAGAACTGCCCCAGGCGGAGACGGAGCATATCGAGCGCTACATATCCGCAATGGCCGGAAAGGGGAAGTCTGCCGCCAGCATTGCCCGCAGCGTGGCCTCGCTGAAGTCCTATTACGGCTATCTGCACAACCGAGGAGTGATCCGCTGCAATCCTGCCAAAGACGCCGCGCCGGTGAAGACGGAGCGCAAGCTGCCCCAGATTCTCACCGGCAAAGAGGTGGAGCTTTTTCTGGATCAGCCTCAGTGTGTGGACCCCAAGGGCTACCGGGACCATGCCATGCTGGAGCTTCTGTACGCCACAGGGATCCGGGTCAGCGAACTCATTGGTCTGAACGTGGGGGATGTTAATCTGGTGGGCTCGTTCATCCGGTGTGCCAGCCGCGGGAAGGAGCGGATCATTCCGCTGTACTCCGGCGCGGTAAAGGCCCTGGGGGATTACATGAAAGACGTTCGTGGGCAGCTGGTGCTGGACCCCAGAGAGCGGGCGCTGTTTGTAAACATGAGCGGCGAGCGGATGAGCCGCCAGGGGTTTTGGAAGATCATCAAGTATTACCAGGAGAAAGCGCAGATCAACAAAGATATCACGCCCCACACCCTGCGCCACTCCTTTGCGGCTCACCTGCTGGAAAACGGAGCGGACCTCCGATCCATTCAGGAGATGCTGGGGCACGCGGACATTTCTTCTACGCAGATCTATTCTCATATGGTCAAACAGAAGCTGCAGGATGTGTATCATAAGGCCCACCCAAGGGCATGAAAGAACGTGCCGGAGGGCACGTTCTTTCTTTGCCGCAGTCTGCGGGCGGCCCTGCCGTGCGGCGGAACAAATTTCCGGGTGGAATGTGACAGAGTATACTGCGGCCTGGGCCGGTTTAAGAACCAACTCGCCATTGGAGGCGGCAAAGAAAGGATCCTGACGATGATAGACCTAACCACCATCCATCTTTTCGACGGCGCTATGGGCACCATGCTCCAGCAGGCAGGCCTCCCAGCGGGGACGCCGCCGGAGACAATGAACCTCACCGCCCCACAGGCGGTAGAGGCCGTCCACGCCGCCTATGTCTCTGCGGGCGCGGACATTCTCACCGCCAACACCTTCGGCGCCAGCCGCCGAAAGTTGGGGGAGGACCCCGCCCCCTATATCGCCGCCGCCGTCGCCATCGCCCGCCGGGCCGCCGGCCCGGACAGATACGTCGCCCTGGACGTAGGCCCCCTGGGTGCCCTGCTGGAGCCCTTCGGAGAACTGACCTTCGATGAAGCCTACACTATGTTCGCTGAGATCATGGACGCCGGGGCCGCCGCCGGGGCGGACCTGATCCTCATCGAGACCATCAGCGACCTCCTGGAGGCCAAAGCCGCCCTGCTGGCGGCCAAGGAGCGGACAAATCTCCCCGTCTTCGTCACCATGACCTTCGGAGCGGACGGACGCACCTTCCTGGGCGTGGACCCTGCGGCGGCGGCGGTGACCTTGACCAGCCTGGGGGCGGACGCCGTCGGCGTCAACTGTTCCGCCGGCCCCCGCGAACTGCGCCCTGTATTGGAGGAGGTCCTCTGCCATACCCACCTGCCCGTCATGATCCAGCCCAACGCGGGCCTGCCCCGCCTGGAGGACGGCGAGACCGTCTACGACGTGGCTCCGGAGGAGTTCGCCCGCTGGGCAGCCTTCTTCCTGGAGGACGGCGCGTCCATCCTGGGCGGCTGCTGCGGCACCACGCCGGACCATATCCGGGCCCTGCGGGCCCTTCTGGACTGTCGGGGGGCCGGGAGCATCCCGCCCCGTCCCAGGGACGGCCTGAGCCGCCTGTGCGGCTGGCAGGACGTGGTAACACTGGACCTGGGCACTATCGCTACGGTAGGGGAGCGCATGAACCCCACCGGCCGCCCGGTGATGAAGAAGGCCCTCTACGCGAAAGACTGGGAGGCCGCCGCCGAGGCAGCGGTCTGGCAGGAGCGGGAGGGCGCGGACTTCCTGGTGGTGAACGCGGGACTGCCGGACATCGACGAGGGGGAGGCCCTGCCCGCCCTGGTGCTGGCCATCCAGAAGGTGTCCCCCTTGCCCCTGGTCATCGACTGTTCCGACCCGGCGGCCCTGGAAAAAGCCCTCCGCGTGTGCCGGGGGCGTCCGGTGCTGAACTCCGTGAACGGCGGGAAGGAGAGCATGGCCTCTATGCTTCCCCTGGCGGCGAAGTACGGCACGGGCCTCATCGTCCTGGCGCTGGACGCCGGAGGCATCTCCTCCCAGCCAGAGGCCCGACGGGATACCGCCCTGCGGGTTGCCGGGGCGGCGGAACAGGCGGGCATCCGCCGGGAGGACATCTGGATCGACTGCCTGGCCCTGGCGGCCTCCGTGAGCCAGAAGGACGCCCTGGTCACGCCGGAGGCCATCCGCCTGGTCCGGCAGGCCGGATACAAGACGGTCCTGGGTGTGTCCAACGTCAGCTACGGCCTGCCTGGCCGGGACGAACTGAACTGCGCCTACCTGTCCGCTTGTCTGGCGGCGGGGCTGAACGTGGCGATCGTCAATACAGAGTCCAGCTGCGTCCGGGATACCCTGTCTGCCATGAAGGTCCTGACCGGGCAGGACCCCGGCTGCATGAGCTATATTGCGCGGCATCAGATCGTTGGCGGGCCGGACCACCCGGTCCATCTGCCCCAGGAAAGTCTGGAGCTGCTGATCGCCGGCGGGATAAAATCCGGCGTTCCCGCCGCCGTGGAGGCCCTGCTGGAGGCGGAGACGCCTATGGAGATCATCGACCGCCGCATCATTCCCGCCCTGGACCGGGTAGGGGAGCGCTACGAGGAAGGGAGCCTGTTCCTGCCTCAGCTCATGGCCTCCGCAGGCGCGGTGAAGGCCGCCTTTGACACGCTCCGTGCCCGCCTGCCGCAGAGGACGGGGGACAAGGGGACCATCCTCTTGGCCACCGTCAAGAACGATGTCCACGACATCGGCAAAAATATCGTCAAGATGCTCCTGGAGAACTATGGCTACCGCGTCATCGATCTGGGCCGGGACGTATCGCCGGAGACCGTCGTCCAGGTGGCTTTGGAAACCAAGGCTCCGCTGGTGGGTCTCAGCTCCCTGATGACCACCACAGCCCAGAACATCGCTGCCACAATCCAAGCCCTCCGGAAGGCGGGCGCGCCCTGCAAGGTGATGGTAGGCGGCGCGGTGGTGACCCAGGAGTTCGCGGACCGCATCGGCGCGGACTTCTACACCAAGGACGCCGCCCATTCCGCCCGGGTAGCGGCCCAGGTGTTCGGAAAGGATCAATAACGAGAGAAAAAAGGACTGGAGATTTTGTCTCCAGTCCTTTTCACATCAAATAGAATCGCAAAAACGGATGATCTCCCGTTCCCTCGGCGCGACGGCCTCCTTGTACTCGATGGAACACAGCCCAAGGCTGCCGCAGCTCTCGATCTCCAGATGGCCGTAAAAATGCCGGATACTTTCAATGATTCTCTCGCATTCCCGCATACTGGGCCCGGTCCGCAGGGCGATTGCATAGCCTCTTTTGCCGCCGCTCAGCTTCGCGTGGGGCTCATGGGTATTGCACCACGGCGTACACCGGTCAATAAACACCTTGAATTGCCCGGGAATATCCGCCCAGTAGGAGGGAGCCACCGAAACGATAACGTCCGCCCACTCAAACCGTTCCATCAGGCGGTCCACGCCGTCATGCTGGACGCAGGCCGCCGTTGTATGGCAGACCCTGCATCCCCGGCAAAAATGGATGTCGTAGTCATCGATACAGACGGGCTCCACCACATATTTCCCGCTCAACTGCCTTGAGACGATCCGGACGATCTCCGCCGTTGCCCCGTTCCGGACGGGACTGCAGTTGATGACCAGCGCATTCATAAAACGATCAGCTCGTGGGGGGCTTCCGTGATGTCCACGCACCCGTCCTCCTTGACCACGATTACGTCCTCAATGCGCACGCCGAACCGGCCAGGCAGGTAGATCCCCGGCTCGGCGGAGATCACCGCCCCCGCGGGCAAGGGCTTGTCATTGGTCATGGCGGCCCGGGGGCTCTCGTGGATCTCCACGCCCACACCGTGACCAAAGCCGTGGCCGAAATATTCCCCGTACCCTGCGTCCTCGATGACCCTGGCCGCCGCCTCATGGACCGCCCTGCCGGTGACCCCGGCCCTGGCGGCGGCGATGCCGGCCTTCTGGGCCTCCAATACGGTGTAATAGACCTTCTCCATCTCCTCCGTCACATGGCCCACCGCCACGGTCCGGGTCATGTCGGAGCAGTAGCCGCCCCAGACGCAGCCGAAGTCCATGGTGATGAAGTCCCCGTCCTCCACCTTCTTGCCGGAGGGGACCCCATGGGGCATACTGCCATTGGCGCCGCTGACCACGATGGGCTCGAAGCTCATCTTCTCCGCCCCGTGGCAGAGCATCCGGTACTGGAGGTAGGCGGAGATCTCCCGCTCCGTCACACCGGGCTTGATAAATGCCAGCACATCCTGGAGAGCCTTCTCCGCGATCCGCTGGGCGGATATCAAACACTTGATTTCCTCCTCGTCCTTGACCGCGCGCAATTCCGTCAGCAGTCCGGAGGCGGGAACCAGCTCCTCACATGCCAGTTTTTCCTTCCAGCGGTTGAATTCCGCCACAGTGGCGTACTGGTCCTCAAAACCCAGCTTTTTGATTCCGTGGTAGCGGATGACCTGGTTGGTCAGGTCGTTTAAGGTAACATCTGTGGTGTTCTGCTGCAGCTCAGCGCCGGTGATCTGTTTCCTTGCGGCCTCCATGTACCGGCTGTCGGTAAAGAAGTAGCTTTTTTCCCGCGTCACCAGCGCGGCTCCGGCAGTAGAGTGGAACTGTGCGGCGTACAGCCGGTTGGGCTCACTGGTAATCATCATAGCGTCCAGCCCATAGGACGCCAGTCTCCCGGCAACTTTCTGAAAACGGCTCATAACGATCTCCTTTTCGCAATCCATTTGAAGGGCGCCTGCAAGGCGTGCAGCACATGGTTCCATGCCCCTGCAGGGCCGCCAAGGGGCTCCACCATCAGCGCCAGCACTCCGGAACGCCTGGCGCCCAGCATATCGGTAAGCAGCTTGTCGCCCACCATAGCGGTATGTTCCGGTATTTCTCCCGCCTCCTCCATAGCCCGCAGGAATCCGCCTGTACCGGGCTTGCCGGCGTGGCCCACATACCGGATGCCCAGATCGCCGCAGAACATTTCCACCCGCCTGGAAGAGCGGTTGTTGGAGAGAATCACCACTGTGACACCTGCATCCCGGCATCTGCCGATCCAATCCCGGAGGGTATCGTCCGGCCGTTCCACCCGCCGGGGAGCCAGGGTATAGTCCAGATCGCACAACAGCAGCCGGATGCCCAGGCTGTCCAGTACGTCGGGAGTCAGCTCGGTATAGCGGTCATACAGCAGGTCCGGGATGATGGAAAATGGCATAGCGCCCTCCTTGATCGCATATTATGAAAAGAGTATACCACGATTTCTCTGATTCCACAAGAGGGGGGAAGGGCCTGTGCAGCTCTATTTAGCCGTTACGCCCGACAAACTGCGGGAGGCTGCCCGCTATACCGACCGGCTGGCCCATGTGGCCTACCGGGTGGGCCAGGACGGCCGGCTGGTCCGCCGGGACCTGCTGGCCAGAACCCGGGGCGGGCTCATGGTTCTGGGGGACCAGGACTGCGGGCCCATCCGGGACCCTGCCGCTCTGTGCCGGGACGTATGGCGGGAGTGCGGCAACCGCGGGTATGGCGGTGTTTTTGCGGATTTTGAACAGCCGGTGTCGGCAGACCGGACTGCTTTTCTGGAGGCCCTGGGCCGTATTCTGGCCCGGAACGGGAGGAGCCTCTTTATACCGGAGACCTATGGAACTCAGGCGGTGGAGGCCTCCATACTGATCTGCACCGCCCTTTCCGGCGGGAACCTCTATCAGCGTCTGGAGGAAAGCCTGCGGCAGTTCGGCAGGGGAAGGGTGGCCCTGGACCTCCAGCGGCTGCGGATGAGTTTTCCTTTGCCCTGTCCCACCGGGGAAGGGGAACCCCTTTCCAGGGAAACATTGGCGGAAATGATTGAAAAGAAGCAGCAGTCCGTTTTTTACTCCCACGATTTATGTGCCAAGTATTTTACCTTTACAGATGCTGAGGAAAGCCGGTTCGTCCTCTTTGACGATGCGGATACCATCCGCCGGAAGCTCCGTATCGGCCAGGAGCTTGGGATTACCGCTGGATTCTTGATGTATCCGGAAGTTTACGATCTCCTGCCGGAGCTGTTGGGACAGCGGCGGTGACCTCAGACAAAGAAAGCGCCCCCGCCGGCTTCATCCAAAGCCAGCGGGGGCAGCGTCCTATTTCTTCTGCCAGGGGAATTTGCGCTTCTTTTTTCCGGAGAGCCGTTTCACCGCTTCACCGGCCTCCTTATGCCCCTGCCGGGCGGCTTCCCGGTACAGCTCCAGTGCCTTGGCCGGATCCTCCTTCACGCCAAACCCCTTCTCATAACAGGCGGCCAGGGCGAAGGTACCGTCCGAACGCCCGCCCTCATGGGCCTTTATGTAGTATTCCACAGCCCTTCCTGGATCCTTCTCCACACCGTAGCCGTTCTCATAACATTCGCCCAGGAAGAACTCCGCCCGATGGAACATCTTCTCCGCCGATTGGGAGAACCAGTAGAAGGCCTGATCGTTGTCCTCTTCCACAGCGATGCCGTGGTAGTAGAAGAACCCCAGGTTGCACTGGGCTCGGGCATTTCCCGCCTGGGCGGCCTGGAGGTAGAGCTGTGCCGCCCTCTCCTTATCCTGTTCCACGCCGGTGCCCAGCTCGTAGCACAGCCCCAGAGAGCAGGTACCAGCGGAGCTGCCCCCTTCATGGGCCTGCTGGTAGAGCTGAAATGCTTTCCGGGGATCGGCCTCCACTCCGAAGCCGTTCTCGTAGCACTCGCCCAGCAGCATCTGTGCCCGGGAGCTGCCCGCCTGGGCGGCTTTGGCAAACCACTGGACAGCCTCCTGGTTGTCCTCTTCCACGCCAATTCCCCGATAGCAGCAGTACCCGTAGTTGCACTGTGCCCGGACGCTTCCCGCTCTGGCGGCCTGCAGGTAGAGTGCGGCAGCCTTTGCCTTGTCCTCCGCCACACCGTCGCCGAATTCGTAGCAGACTCCCAGCGCGCAGGTAGCGGCTGCATATCCCTGCTCATGGGCGGACTGGTAGAGCTGAAACGCCCGCGCCAAGTCAATCTCCGTACCATAGCCGTTCTCATAGCACTCACCCAGAAGCTGCTGGGCCCGGGGGAACCCGGCCTCCGCCGCCTTGGTAAACCAGGCAAACGCCTGATCGTTATCCTCCTCCGTGCCGATGCCCCGGTAGTAGCAGAATCCCAGATTGCACTGGGCTCGGGGATAACCTCCATCTGCGGCCTGGCGGTAGAGCGTTACCGCCCTGGCCGGGTCGGCCTCCACGCCGATGCCCGCCTCATAGCACAGCCCCAGAGAACAGGTGCCGGGAGCATGTCCGTTTTCATGCGACTTCTGGTAGAGCTGGAAAGCTCTCTGGGGATCCTGTTCTACCCCATAGCCGTTCTCGTAGCACTCGCCCAGAAGCTGCTGGGCCCGGGGGTAGTCCTGCTGGGCGGCCTTCTCAAACCACTTGGCGGCCTCGGCGTCATCCATCTCTGTGCCGATGCCCTGATAGTAGCAGAACCCCAGGTTGCACTGAGCCCGGGCGTCTCCCGCTTCGGCGCCCAGGGTGTAGTATTCCACCGCCCGGGCCTTGTCCTGCTCCACGCCCTTGCCCTGTTCATAGCACAGCCCCAAAGCGGCGGCGGCAGGCGCGTGCCCCTTCTCCCATGCGGACTGGTAGAGGGAGATGGCGGATTCCACATCCTTTTCCACCCCGTAACCGAACTCCTGGCACTGGCCCAGCAGGAACTGGGCCCGGGGATAGCCCCGCTGGGCGGCTTTCTCAAACCACTTGGCGGCCTCGGCGTCATCTACCTCCATGCCGATGCCCTGATAGCAGCAGTAACCAAGATTGCACTGCCCCCGAACGTCTCCCGCTTCGGCGGCCTTCCGGTAGAGTTCCACCGCCCGGTGCAGGTCACGTTCCACGCCGCGTCCCAGCTCGTAGCATAATCCCAGGGCCGTGGCCGACGGAGCGTGGTTTTTCTCATTGGCGGCGGCATAGAGCTGCGCCGCCCGGACCGGGTCCTTTTCCACGCCGTAGCCGAAATCCCAGCATTCGCCCAGCAGATGAAGTGCCCGGGGGTACTCCTGCTCGGCGGCCCGCAGGAACCACTTCACTGCTTCTTCGTTGTTCTCCTCCACGCCGATGCCCTGGTAGTAGCAGAACCCCAGGTTGCACTGGGAGGGAGCATGACCCGCATCCGCGCCCTGGCGGTAGAGCTGGACAGCCTTTTCCTTGTCCTCCTCCACGCCCATGGCGGTTTCATAGCAGAGGCCCAAGGCGCAGGTTCCCGGAGGAAAGCCGCTTTCGTGGGCAAGCCGGTAGTATTCCGCCGCTTTGCTCTCGTCTTTTTCCAGCCCGTGACCGTATTCGTAGCACTGGCCCACCATGTACTGCCCCCGGGGATACCCCTCTTTGGCGGCTTCCATGTAGAGCTGGGCGGCTTTCCCGCTGTCCTCCTCCACGCCGATGCCCCGGTCATAGCAGACCCCCAGGGCACATGTGCCCGCCTCATAGCCCTGCTCATGGGAGGCGCGGTAGAGGGCAATGGCCTTCTCCGGGTCCTGCTCCACGCCGTAGCCGTTCTCGAAGCACTCGCCCATAAGCATCTGGGCTCTGGCATAGCCCTGCTGGGCGGCTTTGGCGAACCACATGGCGGCCTGCCGGTCATCCTCCTCCACACCGATGCCCCGGTAGTAGAAGAACCCCAGGTTGCATTGTGCGGGGGCAAAATCCTGCTCGGCGGCCTCCCGATAGAGTTCCGCCGCCTTCATTTTGTCCATTTCCACACCGGTGCCAAGCTCATAGCACAGTCCCAGCTCACAGACAGCAGGGAGGTAGCCCTGTTCCGCCGCGCCGGAAAGCAGCTCGGCGCCCTTTTCCGGATTTTTCTCCGTACCGATGCCCCTCAGCCAGCACATGCCCAAGCTGTACTGCGCGGCGATGTGGTCCCCGTCGGCAGCCTTGGACAGCCAGAAGAATCCGGCCTCCTCATCTTTCGGCGCTCCGTCGCTGCCGCGGCAGTAGCGCTGTCCCAGCTGGCAGGCGGCGTCCAGGTCTCCGTCTCCGGCCGCCTCCAGCAGTTCCCGGAAATTCCGCTGCCGTTCAGCGGAGAGGTCCGCCAGGCTCTGAAGAAGCTCCGGGTTAAAATATACCGTGACCGTGTCCTGCTCCTCAGGAAGCAGGTTTCCGTTTTGCTCCTCAGTCATTTATTTCGCTCCTTTTATGCCGATTCCCGGCCCGCCTCCGGATCGGGAGGCGGACACATAATCATCATCATATCACAACTTACCGGATATGAACAGCCCTTTTCCGTAAATGTTTCTCACGGGGCCGCAGGACAAACGTACGTACGAGGGAGGACAGCCCGCAGCAGAACAGGAATGCAAAAGAAAACGGCGCTGTTCAAAAGAACAGCGCCGACTCTGCATGTCTATATCAGACAGCACGGGTGACTTTGCCGGAACGCAGACACCGGGTACAAACATATACATGGCGGGGGGTACCATCGACGATTGCCTTCACGCGCTTGACATTGGGCTTCCATGTGCGGTTGGACCGTCTGTGGGAGTGGGACACCTTGATCCCGAAGGTAACACCCTTGTCACAGAATTGACACTTTGCCATCCGTTGCACCTCCTTGCTGTTCGAAATCTTTGGGCTTAAAAAGCACCTTGGAGTATGATAGCAGAGTTTGACACAAAATGCAAGTATAATTTTCATTTTTTCCAAAACTTTTTCTCACCCTTGCCAAGCTGCCTTATTTATACTATAATAACCTGCGAAACGCAATAAAAAGCAGGCGGCGGCCAAAAGACCTGCGTAAACGGAGGCGAGGCATATGATTGAACAGGATGAAATGAAAGGCGGCGTAAAGGTATGCGAGCTGGTGGAACACTTGGGACTGGCCGTGGTCAACAAGGGCGCAGATTTTGAAACGGCGCTGGTGGGCATCCGGGATGTGAACCGTCCCGGCCTGCAGCTGGTGGGTTTCTTCGACTATTTTGACCCCCGCCGGCTTCAGGTCATTGGCATGGCGGAAACCAAGATGCTGGAGAGCATGGATCCCGAACACCGTAGCCGCAGCTTTACCCGGCTGTTTGGCTATGACATTCCCGCCCTTGTGGTCTCCCGGGACCTGGATATTTACCCGGAATGCCTGTCCATGGCGCGGAAGCACCAGCGCACCCTGCTGCACACGGCGGATACCACGGTGGCTTTCACCACCAAGGTCATTGAATATCTGTCCCAGGCGCTTGCGCCCACCATCACCCGTCACGGCGGCCTGCTGGACATCTACGGTGAGGGCGTGCTGATTACCGGGGACAGCGGCGTGGGGAAGAGCGAAACCGCCATTGAACTCATTAAGCGGGGCCACCGTCTTGTGGCGGACGACGCGGTGGATATCCGCCGGGTGGCGGATCAGCTCTATGGCCGGGCGCCGGAATTGATCCGGCATTACATCGAGCTGCGGGGAATCGGCGTGGTGAATGTGCAGCAGCTGCTAGGCATGAGCGCGGTCAAGGTGGAATCCCAGGTGGACCTGGTGGTACATCTGGAGCGCTGGCGGGAGGATAAATTCTATGACCGCTTCGGCCTGGACGAGGAGACGGTCAACATCCTGGGCATCGACATCCCCATCATCACCATCCCCGTCCAGCCCGGGCGGAACCTGGCCACCATCGTCGAGGTGGCGGTGATGAACAACCGCCATAAGAAATTTGGTTTCAACGCCGCCCAGGAGCTGGCCGATGAGCTGGAGCGCCACGCCCAGGGGGGATAACGGTGCGATCGACGGACGCGCTCTATACTGCGGCACAATGACAAGGAGGAACCCAATGGACAGAGAGAATTTACAGCGGCTTTTTGAGAAATACTGCAAAAAACTCCGGATTACCCCCGGCTGGGATGTCCAGCTGCAATTTGTGGAGGACCCGGCGTGGCGGAAGACCGGGGATTTCAAGATCGACTGCACGGACCGGAAGGCGATTCTGCTGCTGAACGCCGCAAATCCCAAGCAGGAGAACCTGGAGGAGGTCATTGTCCACGAGCTGATGCACTTGAAGATGTATCCTCTGGATCAGGTAACGGAATCCTTGATTATCAGCCATTTTGAGGAGGGAACCCCGGCCCGGGATTTCGCGTACCGGCAGTTCTTTACTGCTCTGGAGATTACTGTGGAGGAGCTGGCCAAGTGCTTCCTGCTGGAATTCGGAGAGGACCGGGAACTGTCCTATGGCAGATGCAGCCTGGAAAAGTCCTTCAATGAGCTGTACGATGGACTGAACAATATTGATTGACCAAAGGAGGAAATGGCATGTATTACATCGGTATTGACATCGGCGGAACCAACCTGAAAGCCGGTCTGGTGGACGAGAACTACCAGATCACCGCCACCAGGAAGCAGCCCCTGCAATTTGTTTCTATGGAGCAGATGGGGGAGACCCTGGCCCAGATGGCCATTGCCCTGGTGGAGGAAAACAATGTGCCCCGGGATCAGGTGGCTTCGGTGGGCATGGGCTTTCCCGGCCCCGTAGACGACCGGCGGGGTGTGGTCATCAAGACCGTGAATATCCCCATCCGTTCCATGCCGGTGGCGGAGATGTTCCACCGCTGCTGGGCGGATGTGCCCGTTCATCTGGGCAACGATGCGGACTGCGCCGCTCTGGGAGAGTTTTACCACTACGAGGACAAGAACATCGAGAGCCTGATTCTGGTGACCTTGGGCACCGGCATCGGCACCGGCATCATTCTCAACGGCAAGATCCACACCGGCATCAACGGCTGCGCCGGGGAGGGAGGCCACATCGTCCTGGTCCACGGCGGCGAGCAGTGTACCTGCGGCCGGAGAGGCTGCTGGGAGCGCTATGCTTCCGCCAACGCGCTGATCCGTCAGACCATGGCCTCCATGGATCAGAATAAGGACTCTATCATGTGGGGCATGGTAGGCGGCGACCTGAGCCGTGTGGACGGCCGCACCGCCTTTGAGGCCATGCGGCAGGGCGATGCCGCAGCGCGGGCGGTAATCGACCAGTATCTGCGCTATCTGGCTGACGGCCTGTCCAACTTTGTGAACATCTTCCAGCCAGAGGTTATCGCTCTGGGCGGCGGTGTCAGCCAGGCGCGGGACGAGGATCTGCTGCTGCCCCTTCAGTCCATGGTGCGGGAGGACTGCTTTGGCCGGGAGGCGGACCGCCATACCCGTCTGGTGAAGGCCAAGCTGGGCAATGACGCCGGGATCATCGGCGCGGCGCTGCTGGGCCTCTAGGCCTTGTTTGCTAAGTGGCAGAATGCCCAATGGCGAGAGATTTTTTCGCCAATCAAAGCGGATTTTTGCAGGCGGGCTGACGCCCGGCAAAAAATGCAACGCAGAGCGGCGGAAAAAGATTTGTCATGTGTGCGTTTTGACATTTTTCAAACAGGGCCTAATCCATGCGGAACTGACATTTGGCCGCATAGCGCGGCGAGAAAAGGAGATATATAACTATGGAGTACGCAAAAATGACCTCCGCCCAGCTGGAGGCGGAATACGCGTCCGTCTCCCGGCGCTTTGGGGAGCTGAAGGGCATGGGCTTGAAGCTGGATATGTCCCGGGGCAAGCCGGGGAAGGAGCAGCTGGACCTGGTCAGCGATATTCTCACCGTTCTCTCCAAGCCGGAGGACTGCGTGGAAGAGAGCTTCGACGTACGCAACTACGGCGAGCTTACTGGCCTGCCCTGCGCCAAACGGTACTTCGCCGAGATCCTGGGCTGCCGTCCCGAGGAGTGCTTTATCGGGGGCAACGCCAGCCTGAACCTCATGTACGACACCATTGCCAAGGCCTATACCCACGGCCTGCTCCACAGCGAGAAGCCCTGGAGCAAGCTGGACACGGTAAAATTCCTGTGTCCATCTCCGGGCTATGACCGCCACTTCAACGTCACCAAGTCCTTCGGTATGGAACTCATCACCATCCCTATGACCGAAACCGGTCCCGACATGGACGCGGTGGAGGAGGCGGTGAAGGACCCCGCCGTCAAGGGCATCTGGTGCGTCCCCAAGTATTCCAACCCCGAGGGCGTCATCTACAGCTCCGACACCATCAGCCGCATCGCCCACCTGAAGCCCGCCGCCCCGGACTTCGTTGTCATGTGGGACAACGCCTACTGCATCCATGAGTTTGAGGGGGACTACGTGCCCTTCCCGGACATCCTCTCCCTCTGCCGGGAGGCGGGGAACCCGGACATGGTCTTCGAGTACGCCTCCACCTCCAAGGTGACTTTCCCCGGCGCAGGCATCTCCGTCATGGCCGCCAGCGAGGCCAACATCAAGCACATGGTGAGCCTCATCACCTACCAAACTATCAGCGCGGATAAGGTCAACCAGCTCCGCCACGTCCGCTACCTCAAGGACAAGGCGCATACCCTGGAGCTGATGAAGAAGCACGCCGCCATCCTGGGTCCCAAGTTCCGCGCAGTGCTGGACGCCCTGGACCGTGAGATCGCCCCCCTGGGCATCGCCTCCTGGAAGCGTCCCACCGGCGGATACTTCGTCAGCGTGGACACCGCGGACGGTCTTGCCAAACGCACCCTGTCCCTCTGCAAGGAGGCCGGTGTGGTCATGACCAGCGCCGGAGCCACCTTCCCCAACGGAAACGATCCCCGGGACCGGAACATCCGCATCGCTCCCAGCCTGCCCCCGGTGGCGGAACTGGAGGCGGCCATCGACGTGTTCTGCGTCTGCCTCCGTCTGGCCGCCCTGGAGAAGCTGCTGGGGAAGTAGGGGGCAACTTGTAGTTGCTTTACTGCCGCCGCGTTTTGTGCTATGCTTGTAGCATCTTCAACAAAGGAGCGTAACGCAATGGAATGCAAAGACGTATTACTCAGCCTTCGGGAGAAAAAGGGTATCTCCCAGCAGGAGCTGGCGGACCGGATGTTTGTCACACGCCAGGCGGTGTCCCGGTGGGAGAGAGGGGAGACGCTGCCCTCCTCCGACCTGCTGAAAAAGCTCTCGGAGGTATTCCAGGTCTCTATCAACACCCTCCTGGGCAGTCCCCGGCAGTTGATCTGCCAGAGCTGCGGGATGCCGCTGACGGACGATGTCATGGGCCATGACGCGGACGGCAGTATCAACCAGGACTATTGCAAGTGGTGCTACGACGGCGGCGCCTATGTGCAGGACTGTACGGTGGAGGAAATGATCGCCTTCTGTACGGACATTATGGCCAAGGAGCAGGGAGCGGACCCGGAGAAGATACGGCCCTACCTCCAGGATTTTCTGCCAAAGCTGGCCCGCTGGAAAAAGCATAAGAAATAAGCGATGGGCAGAGAAAATATCACTTGATTTTTTCTCTGTCCTGTGCTATCATCTGTCCTTACCGTGGTATAGTCAACCACGTTGACCAAACCTTCCATACAAAAAAAGGGGGGACACCAATGGATACCAAAATTGCCGAACTGGTGGAATACCTGAAAGGGACTGTAGAAGGGAAGTGTGCCATCGCCCTGGCCGGAGCCCACGCCAAGGGCGCGGCGGACGCTTCCTCCGACATCGACATCTATGTATTTGCCGAGCGGGAGAAGCCCTTTGAGGAGCGCAAAGCCATCCTGTCCGCCATCGCGGACCCGGGGACAACGCCTTGGGTGGACGAGCGCTTTGACGCCGCCCCTTGGGGTGGGGGAATGGATTTTCAATACCAAGGCACGCCCGTAGAGGCGGTGGGCCGGACCATCGCCCGAATGGATGAGGTCATCGGCGCCTGCCTTGCCGGGAAGTACGAGATCATCCCCGCCACCTGGACCTCCAACGGATACTATACCTTCATCTACCTGTGCGAGCTGAGCTTTCTCAAACCGGTCTGGGACCCGGACGGCATCCTGGCCGCCTGGCAGGCGAAGGCCGCCGTCTATCCCGAACCTCTGCGCCGGGCCATCATGACGGACTTCCTGGGCCGCTCCGGTACCTGGATGGGAAATTTCCACTACGAGAGCGCAGTCCGCCGGGGGGATGTCCTCTTTACCGCCCCCATCGTCCTGCATACCCTCATGGATATGGTACAGGTGGTCTTTGCCCTCAACCACACCTATTTCACCGGCGACAAAAAGCTGGAGGCGGCCCTTGCAAAGATGCCCCTCTGTCCGAACGCTCTCCGTCCCGACTCTCTGGACCTTCTCCTCACCGCGCCCAGAGACCCTGCAGTCCTGGAGGAGCAGCGCCAGCTCCTCCAGTCCGCCCACTGCCAGCTGCGGGAGTGGGTGAACAAGGCGCTGGAGTCCTGCCGTTAAAAGAAAGGAAGTGCATCTATGCCGGCCGTCACCCTGTACCGTCCCGCCCTGGAGGAACTCTCCTTCCGGCAGTCTCTTCTTGGCGACCCGGATACCATGGCCTATAACCGCGCCTGGGGCGGGATTATTGACTTCCCCCGCCAACGCTGGGCGGACTGGTACCAACGCTGGCTGGAGGACCCTGCCGGCGCAAGATTCTACCGCTACCTCTACGATCCCCAGCTGAATGCCTTCATAGGTGAAACGGCCTATCACCTGGACGAGGAGTTGGGCGGCTATATCTGCGACGTCATCGTCTCCGCCCGATACCGGGGCAGGGGATATGGGACTCAGGGCCTGTCCCTTCTGTGCCAGGCGGCGAAAACCAACGGCGTGCCCCGCCTCATGGACAATATCGCCCTTGACAACCCCTCGGTCTCCCTCTTTCTCAAATCCGGTTTCCGGGAGATCGGCCGGAATGAGACGTACATCTTGGTAGCAAAGGACCTGTAACTCTACGGAGCGTAGGTTGCGTTTTCATAGAATATCCGTATAATTGATGGCGGAGGTGAGGGAAATGGACCCGATCAAAACCGGAGAGCTGATCCGCGCCCTGCGCATGGAGCTTGGCATGACCCAGCAGCAGCTGGCCCAGCGGCTCCATGTAGGAGACAAGGCTGTCTCAAAATGGGAGCGGGGCGCCGGATGTCCCGACGTATCCCTGCTTCCGTCTCTGGCGGAGGCTCTGGGCGTCGGCCTGGACAGCCTCATGGCCAGGGAGCTGGATACCAATGCACATACGGGAGGAAATATGAAACGCACGAAATTTTATGTCTGTCCGGACTGCGGCAATCTGGTCACAGCCTCGGCGGAGGCCGCCCTGTCCTGCTGCGGCAAGCCCCTGGCGGCTTTGGAGCCCCAAAAGGCGGATGAAGCCCACCGCCTGACCGTGGAGCCGGTGGAGAACGAACTGTTTATCACCAGCGGTCACGTTATGGAGAAGGAACACCATATTGCCTTTCTCACTCTGCTGCGGGGAGACAGCCTTCAGCTGCGGCGGCTGTATCCGGAGTGGGACATGCAGGTGCGCCTGCCCGCCATCCATGGCAGGCTGCTGTGGTACTGCACGCGCCACGGCCTGTTTTATCAGGATATATAAGCGAATATGCCAAAGGGGGCTCCCGCCAAAAGGCGAGGGCCCCCTCAAACATTTAATCAATAAACCGGATGACCTGCTTTTCCGCATCAACGACTGCCTCAACGCCAAACGGAATGATACACCTCGGTTCAGCGTGTCCGATGTTGATGTTGCAAACCACCGGCAGCTGCGGATTCCCGATCACGTCGATCAGATGCCGCTTGTACTCCTCCACATAGGTCTCATCCATAGGCTTCCCCACCAGGACGCCGGAAACAACGTCGAATACGCCCTTTTCCTTGAAATACTCCAATGCTCTCCGGTATTTCTCCGGAGGCATTTTTTCTTCGCTGGATTCCAGAAGCAGGATACGCCCCCTCCAATCCTCCAGCGCGGGGAACAGGCCGTACTTCTCACAGAGCAGCGGCATATCCGCATACAGCTCTCCGTTAAAGAAATCATACATGGAATCAATGCAGCCGCCGAGGATCTTTCCGGAGAAAACAGCCGGCCCCTGCAGCAGCTCAAAGCCGCGGTCAGGATGAGACGTCAACTCCTTACCCACCTGATCCGGCGTAAAACGCTCCCGTTCTCCATACCAGATATCACTGGGGACGATCTCCCGGATCCCGCCTGTGGAGATCAGCTCCTCAAAGTACCGGCGGGAATAGGGAAGCATCTCCGGCCCAAGTTCACAGACATCCGTAAGAAAGCTTTGCCCATAGAAGGTGTTCAACCCCACCTTGTGCAGCATAAAGTGGTTGATGGTGGTATCGGAGAATCCAAGGAAAACCTTCTGAGAAACGGCCTCCCGCAGCTCATCATGGTCAAACAGATACGGCAGCAGCCGGAAGGTATCGTCCCCGCCGATGGCGCAGAGGATCATGTCGATCTCAGGATCGCGAAAAGCCTGCAAAAGGTCCTCCGCCCTCTTCTCCGGATGCTCTCTGATGTAATCGATACCCTTCAGCGCGTTGGGCATGAACTTGACCTTCAGCCCGTATTCCCGCAGCCTGCGGAGCCCGATCTCTACTTCAAATTGGATAAATTCCTCTCCGATGATACCGCTGGAGAGACTGACGATCCCGACCGTCTTTATCATGCTCCACCTCCATAAAACAGATTTTTCCATACGCGCAGTATATCACGGGCAAAACGAATAAGCAACTCTAAATGAGCAAATCTGAATGTTGCACAAATTTGTCTATGCTACGTGGACAAAAGTCGTCTGATTGAGCTGGTTATCCGCGTGACGAGGACAAAGCAATCTAATTTTTGTGCAAGTTGTGAATTTGCTCATTTAGAGTAAGCAACTCATATCCGCAGGCAGGGAAGAGCTTCCCCGCATATTTCCGGCCAGGCTGTCATACAGTTACAACAGCAGAACGAAAACCTCCCATGCACGGAGGTTTGAGAAAAATGCGCCAGCGGCGCATGGGAGGTAACTATGACAAATTCGGATCTCTATCAGGATATTGCCACACGGACCGGCGGCTCCCTGTTCGTCGGGGTGCTGGGGCCGGTCAGAACAGGGAAGTCCACCTTTATCAAGCGCTTCATGGAGACGTGCGTCATCCCCAACATCGACAACGTCTACCGCCGGGAGCGGGCCATCGACGAGCTGCCCCAGTCCGGCAGCGGCCGGACCATCATGACAGCGGAGCCCAAGTTCGTCCCCGAGGAGGCGGTGGATATCACCCTGGACGGCGGGGCCACCTTCGCGGTGCGTCTCATCGACAGCGTGGGCTACATGGTCCAGGGGGCCATGGGCCAGTTTGAGGACGGCGCGCCCCGGATGGTCATGACCCCCTGGATGGACCACGAGATCCCCATGGCCGAGGCCGCCGAGATCGGCACCCGGAAGGTCATCCAGGAGCATTCCACCGTGGGCGTGGTCATCACCACCGACGGCTCCATCACCGACATCCCCCGGGAGGACTATCTGGAGGCGGAGGAGCGGGTCATCACGGAATTGCAGGAGCTGGGCAAGCCCTTCGTGGTGCTGCTGAACTCCACGGACCCACGGGGAAGCCGGGCCGCCAGCATCAGCCGGGACATCGAGAGCCGCTTCGGCGTCCAGTGCCTGCCGGTAAACTGCCTGGAGCTGACGGAGGAGTCCATCACCTACATCATCAAATCCATCCTCTACGAGTTCCCCCTGCGGGAGATGCGTTTCTATCTGCCCGCCTGGGTAGACGCCCTGCCGGTGGGCCACCCCATCCAGTCCGCGGTGTACAGCGTAGTCCGGGAGGGCGGAGACCGGATGGCCCACATTCGGGACGTGGAGACGGCAGTCAAGGAGATGGGGGAGCAGGAGAACATCTCCCTGAGCCGTGTGCTGTCCATCGACCTGGGGAAGGGCATCGCCTCGGCAGAACTGCAGCTGCCCCGGACACTGTTCTATGAGACCCTCTCCACCCAGTCCGGATTCACCGTATCGGACGACGGCGACCTGATGGAGCTGCTCACTGAGCTGGCGGGGATAAAGGCCCGGTTCGACAAGGTGTCCGACGCCCTGACCAACGTCTACGAGACCGGCTACGGCATCGTCATGCCCACCATGGATGAGCTGCTGCTGGAGGAGCCGGAGATCATGCGGCAGGGGGGACGCTACGGCGTGAAGCTGAAGGCCAGCGCCCCGTCCATCCATATGTTCAAGGTGGATATCGAATCTACGGTGTCCCCCATCGTGGGCAACGAGAAGCAAAGCGAGGACATGGTGAACTACCTCATGGAGAAGTTCTCCGGCGATCCCACCCAGATCTGGGAGAGCAACATTTTCGGGCGCAGCTTCCACGAGCTTGTAAACGAGGATCTCCAGGCGAAGCTCTACCGGATGCCCATGGACGCCCGCCTGAAATTCCAGGAGACCCTGCAAAGGATTGTCAACGAAGGCAGCGGCGGTCTGATCTGCATCATACTGTAAGTAAAAAGGAGTTTCCAGGGGCCCCTGGAAACTCTTTTTTGCTGGCTTTCCGTCCGGGAAACGCCGCGGCGCTGAAAAGAAGTTTTCCCTCCTTCTCAACCGTTTCGATCACAAAACGCCTCGATCCTCTTTCTAGCGGTCTCCTCAAAATATGGATTGAAGGGCCTCACAGAATTGACCGGCGCGGGAGTGAACCCGACGCCGGTACGTGTGTTTTCTCCCGATATGCGTTGACAACTTCCAGCCAACGTGGTATAAAGTGGTATAAAGAAGCAAAAGGAGGGATTGCCTTGAAAATGTATGTCAATATGATGGAGACGATTGTGGAGGAAGCCCTGGATGTCATGGCGGACAGCCTGGATTGCTGTACCTGTGAGCAATGCAGAAACGATATTGCCGCCTATGCGCTCAACCAGCTTCCGTCCCGGTACGTGGTAACAAAAGCGGGCGGTGCGATCAGCAAAGCGGACACCATGCGCATCCAGCATCTGACCGATGTGCGCACCGCGTTGGTGCAGGCTGCCCAGATCGTGAAGGAGCAGCCCCGGCATTGACTGCGCCCTCAGGCGCTTGGCGGAGAGAAGGGACCATGTACGGGTGAGGTACATGGTCCCTTCCGGACTGTCAGATATAATTTTCCGCGCACAGCAGCTCTGCCAGCAGCACCGCGCCGCCGGCCGCACCCCGAAGGGTGTTGTGGCTGAGGCAGACGAACTTGTAGTCATACTGGGTATCGGGCCGCAGGCGGCCGGCAGATACCGCCATACCGTTCTCCAGCATCCGGTCCAGCCGGGTCTGGGGACGGTCCGCCTCCTCGAAATAGTGCAGGAACTGCTTGGGGGCGGAGGGCAGCTTCAGCTCCTGAGCCCGGCCCGCGAAACCGGCCCATTCGGCCTTGATCTGCTCCTCGGAGGGCTTGCAGCCGTCCTTGAATTTCATGAACACCGCCGCCATGTGGCCGTCCTGACAGGCCACCCGGAAGCACTGGGCGGTAATAGCGGGCTCCTGGGCCAGGGTCAGCTTTCCGTCCTCCACCTTGCCCCACAGCTTCATGGGCTCCTTTTCGCTCTTCTCCTCCTCGCCGCCGATGTAGGGAATGCAGTTATCCACCATCTCCGGCCAGCGCTCGAAGGTCTTGCCCGCGCCGGAAATGGCCTGATATGTACACACCAGCGCCTTCTCCAGACCATACTTGCGCAGAGGATGCAGGGCGGGGACGTAGGACTGGAGGGAGCAGTTGGATTTTACGGTGATAAAGCCCCGCTTTGTTCCAAGGCGCTTCCTCTGGGCGTCGATGAGACGGATATGGTCCGCGTTGATTTCCGGCACCACCATGGGTACGTCCTCTGTCCACCGGTGAGCGGAGTTGTTGGATACCACAGGGCACTCCAGCTTGGCGTACTTCTCCTCCAGGGCGCGGATCTCCTCTTTCTTCATGTCCACGGCGCAGAAGACAAAGTCCACCATACCCGCCAGTTTTTCCGCATCCGCCTGGGCATCCAGGACCACCAGGGTCTTGGCCTCCTCAGGAATAGGGGCCGTCATGGCCCAGCGACGGTCCACGGCCTCCTCGTAGGTCTTGCCCGCGCTGCGGCTGCTGGCGGCCAGGGCGGTAAGATGGAACCAGGGGTGTCCTTCCATCAGCGTGACAAAGCGCTGGCCCACCATGCCGGTGGCTCCGATGATTCCGACGCGATATTCTTTCATAATAAAACCTCCTGTTTGGCAGTAATTCTCTCCATGCGGTAGGGGAAACAGTCCCCATAGGGGACGGAATTGGCTGACCCCGCCATAGGGGCCAGAACTTGGCAGGCGTGGGAATGGGAAAACTGTCGATTCCTGGGTTGAAAAATCCGCCGTCCCCGTGTATACTGTACCATAGTATGCGCCGCTTTTGGGAACGTATCGTATTTCATACCACATTTTTTGAACCCTGTCAACCGCTTTTGCCCCATTTGGAGGTTTCATGAAGAAGTTTTTCTGTACTTTTTTTCTATGTATGCTGACTGCGGTCACATTGACGGTATCTGCCCGCGCTGGAGAGGACATCATTAAGGTAGGGCTGTATTACGGCGACAAGGCCCTTTATTCCGCCAACCTGCAAAACGACGTGGGTTCCGGGTATGCCTTGGGCTGGTTTGACGAAAATAGCCGGCAGTTTCAGGAGATCGGCTATCTGGAGAATGAAAAGATCTCCATGACCGCCGGAGGCACCATCTATCTCAGCGGCGGCGCCTATTCCGCCAGCCGCCCGGACAAGGTGGACGGCGTCATCGGCGGATACCACGTCCAGCTGGAGGAGGTATTTCCTTCCTTTGAGGAGGCCGCCTATGCCGCCTCCCAGCTTCCCGGCAGCTTCCCGGCGTTCATCAATAACCAGTACCGGGTCCGGATTGGCAGCTTTACCGCCCGGGAGGATGCGGAGACCGCTGCCGCCACCTACGCCACCCAGGTCTGGCAGGACCGCTACGGCATGAGCCGGGCCGCCGGCGGCAGTGTCTCCCAGCCCAGCGCTACCGGCGTGGTGGTGACCGTCACAGGAACGAACGAGATCCTGTTTGCTTTCGACTGCTCCGGAGCCAAAAGCCTGGGCGTCATGCCCGACGGCGGCCGCGAAAAGGCACGGACCTGGTTTAAGGGCTACCGCTGGTACGGCGGCTTTGAGTACCGCCGCAGCACCGGCGGGAATCTCAATGTCATCAATGTGGTGGATATAGACGACTATGTCAAAGGCGTGCTGCCCTATGAGATGAGTCCCGTCTGGCCCCTGGAGGCGCTGAAAGCCCAGGCGGTCTGCGCCCGGACTTACGCCCTGCTGCCCAGCAAGCACTACAGCAGCTACCGCTTCGATGTGTGCAGCACTATCGACTGTCAGGTCTATCAGGGGACCAATCTTTCCAGCGCCCTGACGGATCAGGCGGTGGAGGAGACAGCAGGCATGGTGGCCCTTTACGATGGAAAATATGCGGAGACCTATTACTGCTCCGCCAACGGCGGCGCGTCCGAGTCCTCGGAAAACGTGTGGTCCAACCCGCTGCCGTATCTGGTAGGGAAGGAGGATCCCTACGAGGCCCTTACGAACATTCCGGATTATCACTACACCGTCCGCTACACCTACCGCCAGCTGGGCCAGCGGCTCAAGGACAAGGGCTATACCATCGGCACCGTCTGCGCCGCCTACGTCTCCAAAACCACCCCCACAGGAAACGTGGCGGAGATCACCGTCAAGGATACCGCCGGAAAAACGGTCAAGCTGACCAAGGAGGCCTGCCGCTGGACGCTGGACACCAAGAGCATGCGCTTTACCATCACTGGTGGCGGAAGCGCTGCCGGCTGGTTTGTCAACCCGTCCGGCGAATCCCTCTCCGGCCTTGGGGACGCCTACACCATCTCCGGCAAAGGCCTTGTGGGCCTGTTTGGAAGCGGGAGCGGCTATGTCATTACATCCTCCGGCGTTTCACCGCTCAGTCAGGGCGCCGGCTCCTCCGGCAGCGGTGACGGTATTACCATCACCGGCACCGGCTGGGGCCACGGCGTAGGCATGAGCCAGTACGGGGCCAAGGCTATGGCGGAGCAGGGATATACGTACGAGGACATTCTGCATTTCTACTACACCGGTATTACATTGGATCAGGTGCGCTGACCGCCGCCTGGAAAGGAACGTCTGTGAAGACACATGATTTTTACTATGAACTTCCTCCGGAGCTGATTGCCCAGACCCCCCTGGAGCGCCGGGACGCCTCCCGGCTGCTGACGCTGGACAAGGATACAGGAGCGTGGACGCACCGGCATTTCCACGATCTGCCGTCCCTGCTGCGCCCTGGAGACTGTCTCATCATGAATGATTCCCGGGTGCTGCCTGCCCGCCTGCTGGGTAGCCGGATCCGGGCGGACGGCACTCTGGGCGGGGCCTGTGAGATTCTGCTGCTCATTGACCGGGGAGACAATACCTGGGAGTGCCTGGTTCGTCCCGGGAAAAAACTGCGTCCCGGCGCCCGGGTCTCCTTCGGGGAGGCTGGCGAGCTGACAGCGGAAATAACAGGCGAGGCGGAGGGCGGCAACCGGCTGGTACGCTTCACCTACCAGGGCATCTTTCTGGAGGTGCTGGAGCGCCTGGGCCGGATGCCTCTGCCGCCCTATATCAAGGCGGAGCTTCAGGACCGTGAGCGGTATCAGACGGTATACTCAAAGGTGTCCGGTTCCGCCGCCGCCCCCACAGCAGGGCTTCACTTCACCAGAGAGCTGCTGCGGGATATTCAAGCCATGGGAGTAAGCGTGGGTTACGTAACTCTCCACGTAGGCCTGGGTACCTTCCGCCCGGTAAAAGAGGAGGAGATCGAGGGCCACGACATGCACAGCGAGTATTGCGTTATCCCCCAAGAGACAGCGGAGCTGATAAACCGTACCAAGGCGGCAGGCGGCCGGGTGATCTGCGTGGGCACCACCTCCTGCCGGACCATTGAGAGCTGGGCAGACGAGTCAGGCCGCATGGAAATGAAAGCCGGATGGACCAATATCTTCATCTATCCGGGGTACCGGTTTAAGGTAATGGACGCGCTCATCACCAATTTCCATCTGCCGGAGAGTACCCTCATCATGCTGGTGTCTGCCCTGGCGGGCCGGGAACATGTCCTGTCGGCCTATGAGGAGGCGGTGCGGAAGCGGTACCGGTTTTTCTCCTTTGGGGACGCCATGTTTATCGCGGGCGGAACCACCTGACAGCCGCAGGGCTGGAACGATGGCATACGGACCGGCCGGAACCTCCGGGCTTCCGTGTTCATACATTTGCCAGCCGGATATGGCCTTGTTCACAACTTATTAACAGAATGTTTACTCGTTCAAATACCCTGGGGAACTGGCGCGGCGGTCTTGACTGCCGCGCCATTCTCCTGTAAAATAGGGGCAGGAGAAAATCTGTGGGGATACTCGCCCCGCCGGACGAAGGAGACACGCCATGCTTTCACTATTGAAGGATCACGTCAGCGATGCAGCCGCTCCGCTGATTTTTGCCGTCCTGTTCCTGGTCATCGTAGGCGCGGCCTTGTGGCTGACGCCCCGGCTGGCGAGGTGGCTGGATAAACAGGAGTCCGGACATAAGAGCTATTATGACGGGATGCTCACCGAGGACCCCAATGTGCCAAAGGGAGAAGAGGAGACAGATGATGGAAAAACTGACTGATCTTCCCAATATCGGACCCAAGCTGGCGGAAAACCTGGAGAAAGCGGGCATTGAGACCCCGGACCAGCTGCGGGAGCTGGGAGCGGAGACAGCCTTTCTCCGTATCCGAACCCAGGCGGATTCCACCGCCTGCCTTCACCAGCTGGAAGCCCTGGCGGGAGCGGCGGAGGGTGTACGCAAGAGCCTGCTGCCTCCGGAGCGCAAGACGGAGTTGAAGGATTGGTTTCGCAGTTTGTAATTGCGGACAAAACGGCAATCCGTCAAAGAGAGGAGGTATGCTTATGGGGTCGCTGCTGCAATCGACAAGAAACACCCGCGCACTTCCGGCAGGCACTCTGCGTTTTATCAGGAGTGATGTTCCGGAGTGTCTGACTGGCGCGGAAATCCAGTGGCTTCTGGACAATCACATCACGACTGTCGTAGACCTGCGGTCCGATGAAGAAATGTCCCAAAAACCGTGCTGCCTTGCCAGACAGGCCGGATTCCGGTATATTCACCTCCCGGTCACAGGCGGAGGCGATCCGCCGAAATCGCTTGCGCATCTGTATGCGGTCTACCGGCAGATGGTGGATGAACAGATGGAGCGCATCGTGGATACCATCATGAACGCCGGTACTCATGTACTGTATTTCTGCACGGCCGGAAAGGACCGCACCGGTGTTGTGTCGGCCATCATTTTGAAGCGGCTTGGGTTCAGTGATGAAGAAATCATAGACGATTACATGCAGTCCAAAGACAATTTGATGGACATGCTGGCAGCTTATGCAGACACACATCCGGCAGTGGATCTGGAAATCATTGTTCCGCACAGAAAAAACATGGAGCAGCTGTTGGAATATTTAGAATCAGGCCATAAGGCCTTTTCGTTTTCATTCAGCAGCTGAATAACGGAAACCAAAGACAAGGAGTTACCTTATGTTCAAGGTTATCAAACAGGAGGGCCGCGCACGGCGGGGCCAGTTTTCATGTGCCCACGGCGGTGTGGTACAGACCCCCGTCTTTATGAATGTAGGCACCCAGGGGGCCATCAAGGGCGCGGTGAGCGCCCACGATCTGCGGGACCTCAAATGCCAGATCGAGCTGTCCAACACCTACCACCTTCATCTTCGCCCCGGAGACGGCGTGGTGAAGGCACTGGGAGGGCTCCATAAAATGATGGACTGGGACGGCCCCATCCTGACGGACTCCGGAGGCTTTCAGGTATTTTCCCTGGCAGGGCTGCGGAAGATCACCGAGGAGGGCGTCACATTTGCCTCCCACATCGATGGCAGGCGAATCTTCATGGGGCCGGAGGAGTCCATGCGTATCCAGTCCCACCTGGGCAGCGATATTGCCATGGCCTTCGACGAGTGTGTGGAAAACCCGGCCCCCTATGATTACGTGAAGCAGTCCTGTGAGCGTACAATCCGCTGGCTCCGGCGGTGCAAGGCGGAGCATGACCACCTCAACGCCCTGCCGGACTGCGTGAATCCCCGCCAGATGCTCTTCGGCATCAACCAGGGCGGCACCTATGAAGACCTGCGGATCTGGAGTATGCAGGAGAGCGCCAAGGTGGACTGCGAGGGCTACGGCATCGGCGGTCTGGCGGTAGGGGAGGAGACAGAGGTCATGTACCGCATTCTGGACGTGACCCTGCCCTATGCGCCGGAGGACAAGCCCCGGTATCTTATGGGTGTGGGCACTCCTTCCAATATTGTGGAGGCGGTCTGGCGGGGCATAGACTTCTTCGACTGCGTGATGCCCGCCCGGAATGCCCGCCACGGGAAGCTGTTCACCTGGAGCGGCAGCCTGAATATCAAGAACGAGAAATACAAGCTGGATGAGCGTCCCATCGAGCCGGGCTGCGGATGCCCCGCCTGCCGCAGCTTCTCCCGGGCCTACCTTCGCCACCTCTTCAAGGCGGAGGAGATGCTGGCCATGCGTCTGGCGGTGATGCACAATCTCTGGTTCTACAATACCCTCATGGAGCGCATCCGGGACGCACTGGATGCGGGAGAGTACGATGCTTTCCGGGCAGAATACAGCGGTAAGCTGGGGGAACGGGTTTGATTATCTGGCTCAACGGCGCCTTCGGCGCAGGGAAAACCACGGCAAGCCTTTGAACTCTGCCGCCGTCTGCCGGATTCCTTCGTCTACGACCCGGAGAACGTGGGCTTTTTTCTTCGGAAAAATATGCCGCCGGTGTGCCATACCCCTGATTTTCAGGACATGCCTCTCTGGCGGAGCTTCAACTTTCAGGTTCTGAAGGAACTCCATGCACACTATAATGGTCCGGTCATCGTACCAATGACGCTGGTCAGCCCGGCATATCACCAGGAGATACTGGGGCGCCTGGCGGACGAGGACGTACCGGTATCTCACATCATTTTGTATGCCCGCCGTGAGACCATCCTGAAACGGCTGAAAAAGCGGAGCCTGGGCCGGCTGGGCAGCGAATCCTTCGCCGTGGAGGCCATCGGCCGGTGCCAGGATTTTTTCGACCGTCACGAGGCGGGCAGCAAAATCATGACAGACGGCCTGTCCGTTTCCGAGGTCGTTGAGGAAATCGCCGTGATCTGCGGCTTATCACTGACGCCGGAAAGGCGCGGCAGGCTTGCCCGCGGTATGGACTGCCTGCAAACCGCGCTTCGCCATATCCGCCTCTGACTGGCGGTACACGGAGCATAAGCGCAGAATTCCCGCAGACAGCCGCTTTACAGCGGCCGTCTGCGGGAATTTTTACCGTCGGGACTTATTTTTTCTTCGGTTTCGCGGTTTCCTTCATGGCCACCGAGCAGGCCAGATCGCCCAGCACATTGCAGCAGGTAGCGCCCATATCGCACAGAGTGTTCACACTGATATAGACCCCCATAACTCCCGCGGGCAATCCCGCGATGGCGGAGAGCGCCGCAAAGGAGGCAATGGCTCCGCCGGGCACACCCGGGGTCCCGATGCTCAGCAGAGTGTTGCTCAACAGCACCACCGCCAGCAGTCCGAAGCTGATTTCCACGCCGCAGGCATTGGCAAAGAACACGATCATGAAGCTCATCAGAATAGATACCGCGTCCATGTTGATCGTGGCCCCCAGCGGCAGCGCCAGGGAAGACACTTCGTTGGGCACACCCATTTCATCGGCGCAGCGCTTGCTGATGGGCAGGGTAGCGGAACTGGAGCAGGTGCCGAAGGCATTGAGCGCTGCGGGCATAACCTTGGTAAAGAATTGTCCCACGCCGTATTTTCCCAGCAGCTTGACAATGCCGCCGTAGACAACCAGCGCATAGAGGAAGAAGGTCAGATACAGCGCAATGAGTACGGTGCCCAGGGCAAGGATGGTCTCCGTCCCGTTGGCGTACACCACGGAGGCGATAGAGCAGAACACGCCCACCGGCGTAAACAGCATGACCACCGAGACGATCTTCACAGAGATTTCATTGACCGAGTATGCCAGCGTCACAAAAGGATCGGCCTTTTTTCCCAGTGCCAGGCAGGTGATGCCAACGATGACGGCAAACACCAGCACCTGCAGCATATCCCCGTTGGCAAAGGAGGCCACCGGATTGGCGGGAATCAGATTTTTTACCGTATCCAGCAGACTGGTGAACTGTGTGGCCGTCACATCGGACTCCACCATCTCGATGGTCACCCCCCTGCCAAGGCCCAGCATCTTCGGCAGGAACAGCCCCAGCAAACTGGCAAACAGGGTGGTAGCGGTGTAGTAGATGACAGACTGGGCGCCGATCCGTCCGGTGGCGGAGACGCTGCCGATACCGTGGATGCCTGCCACCAGGGAGCAGAACACCAGGGGATAGATCATCATGCGCAGAGCGTTCATGTACAATCCGCTGACCAGGTCGATAACCGGCAGCAGGAATTCCAGACGTCCTGGAATCAGCAATCCCAGGACGATGCCCAGGATCAGCCCGATGAAGATCGCCAGGGTAAGGTGGGTGGATTTTTTCTCTTTCATAGAAAACAGCTCCTTTACACAGAACATACAGATATGGTCCCCGGCCCCGCCGGAGCGACAAAAAACGCCCGTCCTCTGCCTTGACAGAAGACGGACGCAGTGTCCGTGGTACCACTTCTCTTCACTCCGGCCCAATACAGGCGGAGCCTTTACCGGCATCAAGCAATGCCTGCTGCTGTAACGGGCAGACCCGTCACGCCCTGACGAACCTCGCTCGAGCGTACCTCTCCGGAGCCATGTTCTCCCGCCGCCGGCCTGTCCCCTTTCAGCCCGCGGAGACTCTCTGTGAGGTGGAGGGCGGGATACTCTTTCCTTCATAGGGTTTCAAAAATATGTGTCCCTTATTATAGAGATCCATTCATTTCCTGTCAATCGCCGATCTCACAGCTTCAGCGGCGGAGCATCCCATATTTTTGTGCAAAGTATCCGAGCCGGCCGCAGAAATCCGGTAGACTTTTCCTCATCCATGCGGTATACTAAGGTTAGCCAGGTGGCTATTTGGATGCAGGAGGTTCCCGTATGCCTTGGTTCGATCGTTTTGACGCCCTTTTTGTCCCCCGCCTTCCCAGCTGTGAGGTCCTCCGGGAGGAGCCCATGGACCGCCACACCACCTTCCGGATCGGCGGGCCTGCCCGACGCTTTGTCCGGCCTTCCGGAGTATCTGAGTGCGGGGCGCTGCTGTCCCTGGCGGAGGCGGAGGGCTGGCCGGTTCTGGTCATCGGCAACGGCTCCAACCTCCTGGTATCCGACGAGGGCCTGGACGCCCTGGTCATCCATACCGGCCGTCTGGAGGGAGTGGAGCGGACCGGGGAGCGGACTATCCGCGCCGGAGCGGGACTGAGCCTGGCCCGTCTGGCCTCCTTTGCCCGACGGGAGGAGCTGAGCGGACTGGAATTTGCCCACGGCATCCCGGGCAGCCTTGGGGGTGCGGTGTGCATGAACGCCGGAGCCTATGGCGGTGAGATGAAGCAGGTTCTTTCCGCCGTTACCGCCTGGTTCCCCGGAGAGGGCATTCAGCGTCTGGAGCCGGAAGCGCTTGCCCTGGGATACCGGCACAGTGTATTCAGCGAGCGGCGCGGTGTGGTGCTGGAGGCGGAACTCTCTCTGGAACCCGGAGAGGGCTGTGGGATTGCCGCCCGGATGGAGGAGCTGGGCCGCCGCAGGCGGGAAAAACAGCCGCTGGAGTATCCAAGCGCGGGCAGCACCTTCAAGCGGCCCGAGGGCCATTTTGCCGGGGCGCTCATTGAGCAGTGCGGCCTGAAAGGCGTCCGGGCCGGCGGGGCCCAGGTGTCGGAGAAGCACGCGGGCTTTGTCATCAACGCCGGGGGAGCCTCCTGCGCCGATGTCCTGGCCTTGATCGCTCATATACAGGAGACCGTGTACCGGCAGACGGGTGTGCGTCTGGAACCGGAAGTCAAAATCGTCCCGTAAGCGCCTTTCAGCGGAGGATAGGAGAGAGAAAATGGAAATTCTGATTATTTCCGGGATGTCCGGCGGGGGGAAGAGCAAAGCGGCCTCTTTTCTGGAGGACATGGGATTTTATATCGTGGACAACATGCCTGCGGGCATGATTCTGAAATTTGCGGAGTTCTGCTCTGCGGGCAGCGGGCGGTACCGCCGTGTGGCCCTGGTGTACGATGTGCGTACTGCCGACACCTTTGATGAATTTCTGGAGGTCCTGGCCACCCTGCGCCAGCGGGAGTACAACTGTAAGCTCCTGTTTCTGGAGGCAGAGGTAGATACCATCATCAAGCGCTATAAGGAGACCCGCCGGATGCATCCCCTTCAGGAGCGGGCCGGTTCATTGGAGGCGGCGGTAAACCGGGAGATTACCCTTATGGCTCCCGTACGGGCTCAGGCGGACGCCATAATTGATTCCACCCAATATTCCACTGCCCGCCTGCGGGGAGAGCTGCTTCGCCTGTTCGGCGGCAGCCGGGATGCGGGGAAGATGCAGGTAAGCGTAGTATCCTTCGGTTTCAAGCACGGTCTGCCTCTGGAGTCCGATCTTGTATTCGACGTGCGCTTTCTGCCCAATCCTTTTTACATCGACTCTCTGCGTTCTAAAACCGGCCTGGAGGAGAAGGTACGGGACTATGTGTTTTCCTTCCGGGAGACAGGACAGTTTATGGAAAAGCTCCGGGAGCTGTTGGGGTTTGTCCTTCCGCTGTACCAGGAGGAGGGGAAGACGGTGCTTGTGATTGCCATAGGCTGCACCGGAGGACACCATCGCTCCGTAGCGGTGACCCACGCCCTGTCTGAGTATATCCGCAGCCTGGGCTATCAGGTAACAGAAAACCACCGGGATATGACAAGGACGTGAGGGCGAAAAGGAGAAAACAGGAGATATGACAAGATATATTAGAGAAAGCTTATTAGAAAAATTTGAATTTCAAAATTATGGTCATGCTCTGGAGATATTGCAGGACGCTTTTCCAAAAGAATGGAAGGAGGTGCAGGATTCCCTGGAGAAACTAACCATTTCCATTGAAGATTTACAGACCGCCGGAGGAAATGAAACCGCAATACCCAAAAAATTTGATGATATTCTATACCCCTTGGGATGGAAGGAAATCAGAATTACTGGCGATCTCTTAGTAAAGCTGTACCCTAGAAGAGCCAATCAGCGAGGTCGTTTTTCAGATGAACCATTTGATGAAAAAACGATCACTGGTTATATCGATGGACATAACATTGATTTTATAAAAGGTAAAGTTGCATTTGATTTAGAGTGGAACAGCAAAGATCAGACATTTGATCGTGATTTACTTGCTATGCGCACATATTTTGATTGTGGTCTCATTGAGGTCGGAATTATAGTGACCCGATCAAAGGAGTTAAATGATGTTTTCAGAGAAGTAGCAGATAAACACGGAAAATCGTTGATATCCAAATATGGGGCAAGTACAACATGGATGGGGAAATTAGAACCTGTTTAGTATCTATCTAACCTTCCTGGGATGTGCTATAATAGTAGAG